>Ga0247840_10001064_pt1 | contig 55213 bp, 51 predicted proteins | sample LaCruzMarch2015__FD_192404 | JGI IMG/M metagenome (GOLD analysis project Ga0247840, IMG submission 192404) | Freshwater microbial communities from meromictic Lake La Cruz, Castile-La Mancha, Spain - LaCruzMarch2015_17m | ecosystem: Environmental > Aquatic > Freshwater > Lake | place: Spain... | reverse complement strand
TACTAAGGAATGTTCTCCTCAAATTTCCTGCGCCCACAGAGGATAAGGACCAAACTGTCTCACGACGTTTTGAACCCAGCTCGCGTACCGCTTTAATTGGCGAACAGCCAAACCCTTGGGACCTTCTCCAGCCCCAGGATGCGATGAGCCGACATCGAGGTGCCAAACCGCTGCGTCGATGTGAACTCTTGGCAGCGATCAGCCTGTTATCCCCGGCGTACCTTTTGTCCGATGAGCGATGGCGATACCACAATCCACCACCGGGTCACTATGTTCTGCTTTCGCATCTGCTCGACTTGTATGTCTCGCAGTTAAGCTCCCTTATACCATTACGCTCTACTCATGATTACCAACCATGATGAGGGAACCTTCAAACTCCTCCGTTATCATTTGGGAGGAAACCGCCCCAGTCAAACTGACCATCTAACACTGTTCCCCGCCCGGTTTCACGGGACGAGGTTAGAATCTCAATTACTCAAAACTGGTATTTCACTGTTGACTCCATCCCGGCTAGCGCCGGAACTTCAAAGTCTCCCAGCTATGCTACATATGAAAAACCAAGAGCCAATATCAGAATACAGTAAAGGTGCACGGGGTCTTTCCGTCCTACTGCGGGTATCCGGCATTTGCACCGGAAGTACAATTTCACCGAGATCCTCGTTGAGACAGTGCCCAGATCGTTACACGATTCGTGCAGGACGGAACTTACCCGCCAAGGAATTTCGCTACCTTAGGACCGTTATAGTTACGGCCGACATTCACTGGGGCTTCGGTTCAAAGCTTCGTCCCGATTGCTCGGGACTGACCCCTCACCTTAACCTTTCAGCATTGGTCACGTGTCACACCCTATACATCCTCTTCCGAGTTAGCAGAGTGCTGTGTTTTTGGTAAACAGTCGCCTGGGCCTTTTAATTGCACCTTCTCAAAGCTTTCTTGCGATTACCGTGAAAAGGACCCCTTCTTCCGAAGTTACGGGGCAAATTTGCCGAGTTCCTTAACGAGGTTTATCTCGCGCGCCTTGGTATCTTCTACCATCCTACCTGTGTCGGTTTTAATACGGTCACCCATCTGACTCGCTAGAAGTTATTTCTTGTCAGTGTGGCATCAATCAATCCGTCTCCACTCATCGTGTCAACGTCCTTTCGTCACTCAAGGTTAAGTTCCAACGGATTTTCCGGTCAGAACCCTCTCATGACTTTGACCATCACTTCCAATCGATGGCTGATTTAGCCTACTGCGTCACTCCATTGCTCAAGCGCCAGACAGGTGGTACAGGAATATTGAACCTGTTTCCCATCACTTACGCCTTTCGGCCTCGGCTAAGGGGCCGACTAACCCTGGGCGGACGAACCTTCCCCAGGAAATCTCAGGATTACGGCGTTACGAATTTTCATCGTAATTTTCGTTACTCATGTCCGCATGATCACTTCCATCCGGTCCACGCTCGGTTTCCCTCACGCTTCACCCCAGATGGAACGCTCTTCTACCTCCTGTAGTAAGCTTGCGCATACTACAGAGCCGCGGCTTCGGCAGTTGGTTTTAGTCCCGATCATTTTCGGCGCAGGATCACTCGACTAGTCAGCTGTTACGCACTGTTTAAATGATGGCTGCCTCTAAGCCAACATCCTAGCTGTCTTAGCAATCCCACATCCTTAGTCACTTAACCAACTTTTGGGGCCTTAGCCGGCGGTCTGGACTGTTTTCCTCTCGACTATGGAGCTTAGCCCCCACAGTCTGACTCCACGCGTGACTGAAACGGCATTCGGAGTTTGATTGGCTTTCGGTATCCCGGTAAGGACCCTAGACCATTCAGTGCTCTACCGCCATTTCGAGCATTCGCGCAGGCTAGCCCTAAAGCTATTTCGAAGAGAACCAGCTATCACCGAGTTTGGTAAGTCTTTCGCTCCCACCCACAGCTCATCCAAGACTTTTTCAACAGTCACTAGTTCGGCCCTCCACTTCCTTTTACGAAAGATTCAGCCTGGCCATGGGTAGCTCACCCGGTTTCGGGTCTACGGCATGCGACTAAACGCGCATTTCGCACTCGCTTTCGCTGCGGCTCCTCCCTTTTTATGGGGATTAACCTTGCCACATACCGTAACTCGCGGACTCATTATGCAAAAGGCAAACGGCCATCCCGGAGCACCTTGCGGCGCCCCAAAGACTACCATAGTTTGTAAGCACACAATTTCAGGTACTATTTCACTCCCCTATCAGGGGTTCTTTTCACCTTTCCCTCATGGTACTAGTTCACTATCGGTCATCAGTTGGTATTTAGCCTTGGAGGGTGGGCCCTCCGGATTCAAGCGGGGTTTCACGTGTCCCGCCCTACTTGGGATACCTCTAGGCTTGCTTTGGATTTCGCTTACGGGTCTTTCACCCTCTTTGGATGACTATTCCAAATCATTCAGCTACCCATTGCAATGCCACAACAAGGTCCCGCAACCCCGGCGTGCAAGCACGCCGGTTTAGGCTATTCCGCTTTCGCTCGCCACTACTGACGGAATCACGGTTGTTTTCTTTTCCTCAGGTTATTGAGATGTTTCACTTCACCTGGTGTCGCTCTGAAGCCCTATTTAATTCAGACTCCAGTGTCCCGACATTACTCGGGACGGGTTTCCCCATTCGGAAATCTCCGGATCAAAGCGTGTTTGCCGCTCCCCGAAGCTTAACGCAGCTTACCACGTCCTTCATCGCCCTCTGATGCCAAGGCATCCATTGTGCGCCCTTAAAAACTTGACCAAAATTGGTCAATCTTACCCCGCGCATTCGCGGGGCTCGCCATTCCTGAGCACAAGCAGGTTGTACTTATATCTACCCTATGCAATTGTCAAAGAACAATGTTTTTTGCCAGCGCAAAAAACAAATAAATTATTGATTTTGAGCTGCCGATTTAAATCCGCGCAACCCGCAAATCAAAATCAAAAATTTATGGCCTGCCGACCGTAACTTATATTCGCTCGCGACGAAAGTATTAGTTTGCCTTTCGACGCGTTCGCATCGCTCACTTGCTCAAGGCACTCGCCACGCCATTACTGGCCTGCCACGAGCAAGCCCGCGATGGCAGGCGCGTCGAGTGGGCGTGCCTGGAGTTGAACCAGGGACCTCGTCCTTATCAGGGACGCGCTCTAACCAACTGAGCTACACGCCCGCGTGAAAGTCAAACCTTGCGACGCGTTCGCTTCGCTCACTTGCTCAAGGCACTCGCCGCGCCATTACTGGCCTGCCACGAGCAAGCCCGCCGCGCGGCGGGCGCGTCGAGTGGAGGCAACCGGGATTGAACCGGTGACCCCGAGCTTGCAAAGCTCGTGCTCTGCCAGCTGAGCTATGCCCCCAGATTCCAGCAAAACTACATATTAAAAACTGTATTCTTGCCCGTCCCGGCTCATGAAACATATACAATCAATAAGCTCCATGATCGCCACCGAATTTTCTGCCACAGGCTGCCTGCCCGAGTTCGGCCAGGGATCCGCCTGCGGCAGAAACACAAAAACAATTCATTTCTTTCGAACAGGAATTGGTATGACTTGCTTAGGCATCGCTTGATATTTCTTCAGTCTTGCGACTGAGAACAATAATCAATCCGTCAGTTGACGGACTGAACTAACCTCTCATCCGGTTTCATCCTTTGAGGGAAGAAACCATCAGATACTCCTTAGAAAGGAGGTGATCCAGCCGCAGGTTCCCCTACGGCTACCTTGTTACGACTTCATCCCAATCACTCCCCACACCTTTGGCGCCTTCTTCCCTTGCGGGTTAGATCAACGACTTCTGGTGCAGACAGCTTTCATGATGTGACGGGCGGTGTGTACAAGGCCCGGGAACGTATTCACGGCGCCGTAGCTGATGCGCCATTACTAGCGAATCCAACTTCATGAAGTCGAGTTGCAGACTTCAATCTGAACTGGGACCGGTTTTTTAGGATTTGCTCCACCTCGCGGTTTTGCACCCCTCTGTACCGACCATTGTAGCACGTGTGCAGCCCAGGGCATAAAGGCCATACTGACTTGACGTCATCCCCACCTTCCTCCCAAACGGGCAGTCTGGCTAGAGTGCCTGCCGATTCATCACCGGCAGTAGCAACTAACCACAAGGGTTGCGTTCGTTGCAGGACTTAACCTAACACCTCACGGCACGAACTGACGACAGCCATGCAGCACCTGTGTAACACCCTCGAAGGCATCCCGCTTTCACGGGACTTGCAGTTACATGTCAAGCCCTGGTAAGGTTCTTCGCGTTGCATCGAATTAAGCCACATGCTCCTCCGCTTGTGCGGGCCCCCGTCAATTTCTTTGAGTTTTAACCTTGCGGCCGTACTCCCCAGGCGGTACACTTATCGCGTTAGCTACGGCGCAGGAGGGGTTAATTCCTCCCACACCAAGTGTACACCGTTTAAGGCTGGGACTACCAGGGTATCTAATCCTGTTTGCTCCCCCAGCTTTCATGCCTCAGTGTCAGTATCAGTCTAGAGCATCGCCTTCGCCTCCGGTGTTCTTCTTGATATCTACGCATTTCACCGCTACACCAAGAATTCCATGCTCCTCTCCTGTACTCAAGCCAAGTAGTTTCAAATGCACTTTCACCGTTGAGCAGTGATATTTCACATCTGACATACAAGGCCACCTACGCATCCTTTACGCCCAGTAAATCCGAACAACGCTAGCCACCTCTGTATCACCGCGGCTGCTGGCACAGAGTTAGCCGTGACTTCCTCTTCCGGTACCATCAACCGGCAGGGTTATTAACCCTCCCGATATTGTTCCCGGACGACAGGAGTTTACAACCCGAAGGCCGTCATCCTCCACGCAGCGTCGCATTGTCAGGCTTGCGCCCATTGCAAATGATCCTCGACTGCAGCCTCCCGTAGGAGTCTGGGCAGTGTCTCAGTCCCAGTGTGGCTGACCATCCTCTCAGACCAGCTACCCGTCATAGCCTTGGTGGGCCGTCACCTCACCAACAAGCTGATAGGACGCGGGCTCCTCTTCAAGCGCCAGGCCCTTGCGGGTCCCCGGCTTTAAACAACTCCGGATGCCCGGAGCGATCACATTCAGTATTAGCCCGCCTTTCGACAGGTTATACTCAACTTGAAGGCAGATTGCCCACGCGTTACGCACCCTTTCGCCACTATCCTCCACAAATTCTCACCTTGCGGCTTGAATCCGTGGATTGCTGTTCGACTTGCATGCCTAATCCACGCCGCCAGCGTTCGTTCTGAGCCAGAATCAAACTCTCCGAAAATAAACAAACTAATCAGTCCGCCATGGGCGGACTGAATTTCTAGCTTCATCACAAGCATATGTCATACACAAATCATACCATTTCCGATTCGAAATGCATGAATTGTTTCTGTTGTCAAAGAACAAAAAAACCCCTACCCTGATTTCTTAATCAGTGCATGAGTTCAAATATTTTACTATATAAAAAGCCTTCTATCGCTTTTGTGAATAACTTTTATCAGAATCTGAATATTTGTCAATATCTTTTTTTAATTATTTTTTCCTTTCAAAATTCATCCTTCTTGAATAATAATCAGGCATCAAATGATAACCATGAACAAGCCTGAATTAATTGTTGCGCTTGACCGTTCTTCCGTAAAAAATTCCGGAATAATTTTAGAAAAAATGCCGGAGTCGGTGCGATGGTATAAGATCGGCCTTGAACTTTTTATTTCCGACGGTCTGGCCGCTATCGCCATGCTCCATGCAAAGAAAAAAAATATTTTCCTGGACCTCAAATTGCACGACATTCCCAACACGGTCGCCCGCGCCGTCCACGCCGCCGCCATCCATAATGTTTCACTTTTAACCGTCCACGCCCTGGGCGGGGAATCAATGATGAGAGCCGCCATTGAAGCCGCAAAAACAATCGGCGATAAAGCGCCAAAAATTATCGCCGTTACCATTCTTACCAGCCACAGCCAGGAAGACCTGGCGGCAATCGGCATCCGGCGCAAGATGTCCGATCAGGTACTGGCTCTCGCCGAACTTGCCCTGAAATGCGGTGTGGACGGACTTGTGGCTTCGGTTAATGAAGCTCAAATACTACGTAAAAATTTCGGAAATGATTTTATTCTTGTCGTTCCGGGCATCCGGCCGACCGGCGCTGAAAATAAAGATCAGAAGAGAGTTGCAACGCCCACCATGGCAATCAAAGCCGGGGCCGATTTTCTCGTGGTCGGCCGCCCGATTATTGACGCAACAAATCCGCATTCGGTCACAAATGCAATCTTGAATGAAATGGCTGAAGCAAGAATTCAGAAGTCAGGAGTCAGAAGTCAGAATTAACGGAAACCGAGAATCCAGAAAAAATCTTATTTTCCTCCTGGATACTGACTACTGGTTACCTGTCCGCAGCGGCTGCGCCACAGGAGCTGCTGGCGGGCTGACTACTTCTCCAAAGCTTCAGCCGGTTCCCATGAAACGCCTTTATCCCGGATGAAACTGGCGCGCCAGCGGTAAATCGTTTTCTTGTGTTCCACCTGAACGCACTCGCCTTCTTTGACCATCTGATTATTGACGATCGCAACCCTTACGCCATCCTTTCCGATCAATGTGCCTTTAACATTAATTTTATTTCCGGCTTCCTGCCAGTCAGCGGCGGTCACGGCCGGTTTTGGCGCGTCTTTTTCCGGTTCGGCCGGTTCTTCAACAGCACGCATCGGCTTGGAGTTTCCGCCTGACTGATCTTCTGTTATTACTTGATTTTGTTTAACCGGCGGCACTTTTTCATTACCGACCGGCTTGAAGGAAAATTGTTTTGAGACCATCAGCGCAACTATTTTCTTGAGCAGAACCTGGTCCAAGGTCGGTTCCATATGGGGCGCCTTTGTTTTCAAAGGGACCCGGAACGCATCACTGCCGGTCTGCTGTTTGAAAAAAGCAAGCGCTTCTTTCATGTCCTCTTCTTTGACCGGCCCCTGCAATCCCCTGGCAATGGCGGTGTCCGCCTTTTGCCGGAAAGAAGCCACCGACGTGGAAATCATGATATTCAGGATAAGGAAGGGAACAGCCACCAGCAAAGAGCGCCAGAATCTTACCCAGCAAAACTGCATAACCATAAAAATAATTAAAGCAGAAATTGGTATGAGGGTGAACAAACCAATATAACGGGTCAGAGTCGCATCAAGAATAACCGCGCCGAGGACAATCCCGGCGGTTACCATGGTCACTTTACGGAATTCAAAATCAGCCTCATCGCGCGCGACAATATAAAGCAGGATGCAAAGCAAAAATGCCTTAATAAAAACTTCAAACAATAACGAAATAATCATGGCTTGCTCATTGACTCAATTATTCACCATGAAGAACAGGAAGTTCCTGAAGTTTTTTATCCTTTAATATCTTCATGTCCTTCATGGTTATAAAATGATCAGACCAAATCAAACTGATTGACATTGCCGCCTTCCGAACTATTATTTGGCTTTATTCTAACTTTTAAAGAAAATGAATGCAAGAAAGTTTCCATAGCACAACCAAAACAGAATTTCATCGCCCGCTTCGTGCGGTTTGCCACGCTTTTCAGCGTGATTGTCATTCCCGCGGAAGCGGGAATCCAGAGTCAGAAGAAATATCTGGATTCCCATTTTCATGGGAATGACAGAAAGAATGAATTTTAATGAACGAAAAATATCCATTCGCGGAAATTGAGTCAAAGTGGCAGAAATTCTGGCTCGAACAGGGCTTGTTCAAAGCCGACCAAAGTAAAACCGGCAACAAGTTTTATTGTCTGACGATGTTCCCCTACCCGTCGGCGGCGCTTCATGTTGGTCACGGAAGAAATTATATCATCGGCGACGCGGTCGCACGTTACAAAAAAATGCAGGGCTATAATGTTCTGACGCCGATGGGCTGGGACGCCTTCGGCCTGCCAGCCGAAAACGCCGCCATCAAGACCGGTACCCATCCGCGCATTTCCACGCTCAACAATATCGCCACCATGAAACGCCAACTGGATGCTTGGGGCGTCTGCTATGACTGGGATCGGGAAGTTACTGCCTGTCTCCCCGATTATTACAAATGGTCGCAATGGTTCTTCCTAAAACTATACGAGCGCGGCCTCGCATATAAGGCCAAGGCGCCGGTCAACTGGTGCCCGTCCTGCGCGGCGGTGCTGGCAAACGAACAGGTCATTGACGGCAAATGCTGGCGGTGTGATTCCGTGGTGCAGGAAAAACTTTTGGAACAGTGGTTTTTAAAAATCACGGCTTATGCCCAACGCCTGCTTGATGATTTAAACAAGCTGACCGGCTGGCCGGAGCGGGTCAAAACCATGCAGGCCAACTGGATTGGCCGCAGCGAAGGCACGCGCGTTGACTTTCCATTGGTAAAACGCGCCGACGGCAAGCCTGATCCGATAAACAAAATTTCATGCTTCACGACCAGGGTGGACACAATTTTCGGGTGTACCTATATGGTCTTGGCACCGGAATATTCTTCGCTGGCTGAGCTGGTCAAGGGACTGCCGGAAGAGGACAATGTCAGGAATTTTGCCGCCAAATCGGCGCATCTGACGTCAATTGAACGCGCCGGCGAGACCCTTGAAAAAAACGGCGTTTTCACCGGACGCATGGTAATCAATCCCTATACCGGCGAACAAATCCCGCTCTGGGTGGGTGATTATGTCATTATGAGCTACGGCACCGGAGCGGTCATGGCCGTTCCCGCCCATGACAGCCGCGACTGGGCGTTTGCGCATAAATATAATCTGCCGATCAAGATTTCGATCCGGAAGGCTGAAAACGCGCCTGTCATTCCCGATCTAATCGGGAATCCAGTTTCAGACAGATCAGATCTGGATTCCCGCTTTCGCGGGAATGACACCCGAAAATCCATGCAAGAAGCTTATTGTGAAGACGGCATCGCCGTGAACTCGGGACAATTTTCCAATCTGCCCAGCCAAAAGGCGCGCGAACAAATGACCGCGCACGCCCGCGAAAAAGGCTTTGGCGACTCCGCCATTCATTTCCGCCTGCGGGACTGGCTCATCAGCCGTCAGCGCTATTGGGGCGCGCCCATTCCCGTGATTTACTGCGACGCGTGCGGCCTTGTGCCGGTGCCGGAAAATGATTTGCCGGTTTTCCTGCCGGATGATGTGGAATTCCGGCCGACCGGCGAATCGCCGCTTAAACGTTGCCCTGAATTCATGAACACGAAATGTCCAAAGTGCGGCAATGCCGCCCGGCGGGAAAGCGACACAATGGACACGTTCGTTGACTCAAGCTGGTATTTTTTAAGATATCTATCGCCGAAGGATGACAAGCGGGCGATTGATTCTGAAGCCTGCAACCGCTGGCTGCCGGTTGACCAATATATCGGTGGAATAGAACACGCCATTCTCCATCTGCTCTATGCCCGCTTTTTCACCAAGGTCATTTACGATATCGGCCTGATCGGCTTTGATGAACCATTTGCGAATCTGTTTACGCAAGGCATGATCTGCAAACGCAGCGAAAAGGATGGCCAGCTTTATAAGATGTCAAAATCAAAGGGAAATGTCGTCAGTCCGGACGAGCTTATCCGCGATTACGGCGCCGACACGGTCCGGCTTTATACGCTTTTCATCGGCCCGCCCGAAAAGGACGCCGAGTGGAGTGACCAGGGCATTGAAGGTGCCTTCCGGTTCTTGCGCCGGCTCTGGCGGCGGGTTTATGAAGACCACGAATTGCTGAAAGATTTTCCCGTTTTCTCCATTAAACCGGATTTGAAATCAATGAAGGACGGGGAGAGAAAGCTTTACCGCAAAACGCATGAAACAATCAGCAAGGTAACCGAAGATTTGGAAGGGGCATTTCATTTCAATACTGCCATCGCCCAGATCATGGAACTCATGAATATGCTCGATGAATTCAAATTAGGCCCCGAGAACGGGGCAACTGTAGCCGGCTTCGCTGAAGCCGGTCTGCCCGCCGAAGCGGCTTCAGCGCAGGCGGGTCCGGGGTCATCGCCCCCAGCTACAACTCCGCAGATGAAAGCCGTCTGCCGACACGCGCTGGAAAGCATTATTCTCCTCATTTCCCCGCTTGCCCCGCATATTGCCGAGGAATGCTGGATTGCCTTGGGTCATGAACCGGGCATTATGCGCGCCGGCTGGCCGAAAGCCGAGCCCCAGGCTTTGGAACGGCAGGAAGTTGAAATCGCCATTCAAATCAACGGTAAATTCCGGGGAACAATGATGTTGAACGCCGGACTCAATCAAGCGGCTGCACATGAAGCCGCCCTGAAACACCCGCAGGTGGCAAAGACCGTTGCCGATGGTCAAATAATCAAAGTAGTTTTTGTGCCTGATAAACTGATCAATCTGGTCGTCAAAAGACAGAACGTAGAATAAGGATTTATTTGTTGTGTTGCCGCTTCTGATTGTCATTCCCGACTTGATCGGGAATCCAGAGTCAGAAGAAATATCTGGATTCCCACTTTCGTGGGAATGACAGAAAGCCAGCTTGGTGAGGACAGTTTTAAAATTACCTCAAATGACACGCCTAAAAGAAATTGTATCCGGTATCAGGTCTTGCTTTTCGCTCACCGTCAATGAACGGCTGATTATCATGTTGCTTCTGGCTCTTTTCCTCATTGGGCTTGGACTTCGCTGGCGGCATCTCAGCCGTGAACAAGCTGATGGATATGAACATCCAAAATCAGAAATGAACGCTTCCAAAAAATAAATTTCAGTGTAACCTGTAAGCCATGAGCGATTTTACTTTTCTTCGTGACTTGGCGCTCGTAATGACCGCGGCGGCAATAGCCGCTGTTGCGTGCCAGCTTCTCCGACAGCCCAAAGCCGTTGGTTATATCCTGGCTGGTTTTTTTCTGGGGGGTCTGGGACTGTTCCATCCGCTTATTACAGACCAGAAATCAATTCACGCTCTTGCCGACCTTGGCCTGATTTTTATCATGTTCTCAATGGGAATTGATTTTAATCTGCGCAAGCTGAGAAACGTTGGGGTTTCGGCGCTCGTTACCGCACTGATTGATGTTACCGTCATGCTGTCCCTGGGTTTTGGCATCGGCCGTCTCCTGGGCTGGAACGCTATTGAGAGTATTTTTCTCGGCGCGATTATTTGCGACTCCTCCACTGCAATTATCACCAAGGCGCTCGGCGACCTGGCGCTGAAAAAGGAAAGGTTCGCCCAGATTATCCTGGGCGCCTCCATCGTGGAGGATTTGCTGGCAATTGTCCTGATTGCCTTGCTGACCGGGATTGGAATGACCGGCAATCTCCAGGCCAACATGCTGTTCGGTCGGATTGAATCACTGCTGATTTTCCTGGTCGTCCTGCTGATTGTCGGGCTTCTTGCCGTTCCGCGTATCTTGAACAGCCTGGGCCGCTTCCGGGACGACGAACTTCTGGTCATCACCGTGATTGGCATTTGCTTTGCCGTGTCGCTCTGGTCAATCATGCTCAATTTCACGCTGGCACTTGGAGCATTCATCATCGGCAGCATCATGGCGGAAGCTCGTCAACGCGGGCGCATTGAAATGCTTACCGGACCGATGCGCGATATATTCGGCGCCGTTTTTTTTGTGGCCATCGGTCTCCTGGTAAAACCAAAACTGGTCCTTGAACATTATAATTTGCTCCTATTGCTGACCGCCGTGGTAATCATCGGAAAGTTCTTTGCCTGTTCAATCGGCGCATTCATCAGCGGCAATGACCGCGCAACGGCGGTGCGCGTTGGCAGCGGCATGGCGCAAGTCAACGAATTTGCGCTCATCATCGCCGGCCTTGGCGCAACTCTGAATGTAACGCGCGATTACGTCTATCCTCTGGCGGTCGGAATATCTCTCCTGACCACGTTCATCAACCCATATTTGCTCAAGCATTCCGGAGCTCTTGACCGCGCTCTTGAACTGATTCTGCCCGAGCGATTGCGGCGAAAACTTACGCGCTATACAATGTCGGCTGAAAGGGATGAGCGTCCAAGCAGCGATAATATCATCCGCAGGACAATCCGGCGCTGTCTGGCGATTATCCTGATAAACTTGATTTGGATTGCCGGAATTTTCATTGCCGCCGCGTATGGCGCCCGGCGTTTTGGCGGATTGTTTGCCAATGTGCCTTCTTTTCTCGGCGGCGCACACGCCGTTTTCTGGTTTCTTGCCGCCCTAATTATTATCCCGTTTGTGGTAGCGAGTTTGCGCAAGCTTCAGGCGCTGGCAATGATTCTGGCTGAAATGCGCTTCCCGCAAAATATCGGCAAGTCACGCGGATCACTCCCGCGGCTTATTACGGAATGGACCATTACGATTGCCGGCCTGGTTGCCATGGTGGTTTTCATTCTAATGCTCGGCTCCGCCATTTTGCCCCCTCAAAAAACTCTTGTAATAATGGCCATTGCCATTACCGCCATTGCCGTCGCGTTTTGGAAATTCAACGTGCTCATTTACAGCAAGGCGCAGGTGGCGCTCAGGGAAGTGTTCGCCGGCAATCAACCTTGGCTTAACTTTATTTCGCTCAGCGCCGCCCAGTCAATTTTCAGCGAGGCGCGTCTGGCGGACACGCTTATCTCGCCGGAGAGTCCCGCCGCAAATAAACTTATCCGCGATTTAAATATCCGCGCTTTGACCGGCGCGACTATTATCGGGCTTGAACGCGAGGGCAAGATCGTAATAAACCCAACCGCCGATGAAACGCTTAATCCCGGCGACCGCGTTTATCTGCTTGGTACCGCCGCCCAGCTTGAAAAAGCGCGTACCCTCCTCTGCGGGCAATGAAGCGATTCGCCTGTTAAACCCGGAAAAATTTTACGATTGACCCATCCGGCAATATAATTAATCTTCTTTTCTTATTTGCAAAGAAATGAATAAATCAACATTTATGAGAATTACCAGCGGTTTATTTGACAACATGGTCTTGCAGCGCGACCGGCAAAATCTTTCCCGGGCGCATTTTGAGGGCGAATGCGGACATGACGGTGTTCTTTTTGCGCGCATTAACAACGGCAAGACCTTAAAATCCGGAATATGTAAAAACGGCAAATTTGAAGGCATACTCAAGGGGCTTAAGGCCGGCGGCCCTTACGAGGTTGAACTTTTCATTGAAGGTAAAAACGGAATTGCCGTTGGAAAAACAAGAAGGAAAAAAGTTCGGAACATCCTGGTTGGCGATGTATGGATTCTGGGCGGCCAATCCAATATGGCCGGCGGTGGTTACTTGAAAGACGCCTTAAAACCACAAAACAAAGTACGCGCATTTTACATGGATGACCGCTGGGATATTGCCAAAGACCCCATTCACAATTTAAACAAAGCGGTTGATCAGATTCATGCCGACTTGGCCGGCGGAAAACCGCCGCTAAGATCCCCGCATATCGGCGTTGGGCCGGGCGTCGCATTCGGCCAGGAAATGTTCCGGCGCACGGGCGTGCCGCAGGGCCTTATTTCCTGCGCGCACGGCAGAACATCAATGACCCAGTGGAACCCGGCGCTAAAATCCAAGGGCAGCCGCAGTCTCTATGGCGCCATGTTGCGCCGATTCAATAAAAACGGCGGCAAGGTTGCCGGCATCGTCTGGTACCAGGGCTGTTCCGACGCCAACGACCAGCATATTCATTACACGCGCCGCATGATAAAATTAATCAAAGCCATGCGGAATGATTTTGGCGAGCCCCATCTGCCGGTAGCCGCAGCGCAAATAGCGGGCGTTTATTATACTTCCTTGAATCCCAATAGTTGGAACAGCATTCAGGAACAGCAAAGATTACTGCCGGAAAAAATCCACGATTTGGCCATGGTGCCGGCAATTGATTTAAGTTTGGACGACCTGATTCATCTCAGAGGGTTTGACCAGAACCGGATGGGCAGAAGACTTGCGCAGGCCATGAGTTTTTTGCGCCGGGATAAAAATGCGGGGTTGCCGCCGATTGAACTCATATCAATAACGGACAACATTGACAAAAATACCGGAGTGCGCGCGGTTTGTGTAAAATTCCGCAACGTAACGGGACGATTGCAGGCCGCTGGAAAACCGGCCGGCTTCACGGTTCTGGATAAAAACAAATTAAACCCCGGCGCTTTCCGCACGGACTTGACAACCGATACGGCAATTATCCGCCTCGCCCCGTGGGTAAATTGCAAGTCAATGGCAGTCCATTACGGTTATGGGCTTGCGCCATATTGCAACATTACCGACTCGGCGGACCGTTCCCTGCCTGTTTTGGGACCTGTATTGATTGGGCATTAAATCCCTCCCTGCTCGGCAAAAGCCGGAAGACCAGCATGGTGACGTCATCGGATTGCTCCGCTCCGGCCGTGTAACGGCGCAGTGTGTCCCGAATGGATCGCACTATTTCAGCGCTGGGAAGCCGGCGCATTTGCCGTAATTCCGCGATGACCCGGCCCTCACCGAACATATCACCGGCCGGGTTCATGGCTTCCGTGACACCGTCGGTATAAATAAACAACGTCTCGCCTGTACGCAAAGTAAATGCATCTTCGCCAAACTCCATGCCCGGCATGATACCCACCACGCAGCCGCCGGTCAGGGACAGTGGCGTTACCGCGCCGCTTTCGCGGACCACGAACGGAGGGTTATGGCCCCCGTTGCTAAACCGGCAGGATCCGTCCCGCAGGTCAATTACTACGCAGAATAAAGTGACGAACATATTGGCATCATTGCCCTCCACCAGTTCGTTGTTCAGGCGGCGCAGGATAACGGCCGGACTGCGTTCCTCCCGGGAAATGGACTTCAACAGCGTGCGCGTAACGGCCATGAACAAGGCGGCGGGCATACCCTTGCCGGAAACGTCGCCGATAAAAAGAAAGATATGTTTTTCATCGGGCATGAAAAAATCGTAAAAATCGCCGCCCACTTCCCGCGCCGGGTCAAGAATGCCGAAAATATCCATGTCATTTCGGTTAGGGAACGGCGGAAAGGTCTTGGGCACCAAGGCCATCTGGATGGCACGGGCAATACGCAGTTCGCTCTCAATCCGCTCCTTGACAGCGGTGGTTTCCTGCAACTTGGCAATATATTTTTGCAAATCGCCGCGCATCCGCTCAAACGCTTCGGCCAACCGGGCGACTTCATCCTCGCCTTTGACCTTCGGCAAGGGCGAGTCGAGCTTGCCCTGAGCCAGTAATTGCGTGGCAACAGCCAGCCGGCGCAGGGGATGGGTGATGGAGCGCGCGATTCCAACCGCCATTACCAGCAAAAGCGCAATGCCGGTTATGCCCAAGCCAAAAATCACCCGGTTAAGACTGAAAACCTGCCGCATAAGTTCTTCCCTTGAAAACATTACGGCCAGGGACCAGCCGGTCGCGCGGATCGGCGCAAAAAAGAGCCATCCCTTTTTGCCGGTAACCACACTCGTAAAGGGCACGAAATCCGATTCTCCGCGGATCATGCGCCGTCCCATCCTGCGACCCGCCTCTCTGATGAAGGGGTCAGGATGAATTTCGGAAGTGCTGAACACCGTGTCGTTCATAATAAGTTCACGCACTGGGTGGGTAATAAAGGTTCCATTGGCGGAGATCAACCAGGCGTAGCCGCCCTTATCCGCCGAAAGGGACGCCAGCAGGTCATTGAGCCATTCGAGCGACACATCGCTGGTCACAACGCCCCAGAACTCATTGTTCCTGAAGACCGGCGCCGAGTAAGTGACCATCAGGATATTGCCGCCGCCCTCGTCAAAGTAGGGTTCGCACCAAACCGGCTTTTTAAGCTTTTCAGGAAGAAGGAACCAATCCCAGATATCGTAACGGTAATTACCGGTTCCAAGATTCTTTTCCATCAGCCGTCCTTTTTCACGGAACACGTAGTGAGCACAAAAAGAGTTGCCGTCAACAATCATGGATGGTTTTAAGGCTATGGCCGCGCCGTAAATATCGGGATTGTTTTCCAGCGTGCGGAGCAGGAGCCGATGCATGTTATTGGTGGAAGGCATTCCCATTTCCAGGTCAATGGCCATGCCCTGCACGACCTTTGCAACCGAACGCTCGACGGTTTCGATGTGGTTGACCGTGGCCAAAGCCATATAGCGCGCTTTTGTTTCAAGCTCGGTCATGAGCATGCCGCGCACGGCAATATAACTGTAGCCGATGATCACGCCGAGAATGCAGCCGGCTCCCAACAAAACCATCAACGCCATACGGGCCGCTATACTGCGGTTAATGAACATTGTCTAAAGCCTCCCGATGAAACTCACTGAAGGCCGGTGCGCCGCGAATTAGTTTCTGTTCGCGCAGGAGCATGACGGCACGGTCATAGCGTTCCCGTGTAAGGATTCCAAATTGCCATGGGTCACCGGGTCCGGGGAAAATTGAATCCAGCATTTTTTCCAGCATCCATTTCATGTGAGCGCGGTTGGTTGGCACATGACCGCGGCGGACATAACCCATGACAATATCAAGCGCCTCGTCATGATGGTCCCTGGCATATACCCATCCTTCGAGGGATGCCGCCACGACGTCACGGCACAGGGCGGAATGAGCGGCCGCGGTCTGCTCAGTGCAATAAATCCCGTCTTCGGGACAGTCAAAACCGTTCTCCCACATATTGAAAGTTGTCAATTCTTCGGGATTAATGCCGCATTGGAGGATGGTGTGATACTCGTTGTAATACATGGCGGCACAGGCATCAACGCAGCCTCTCAGGAAAAGATTGACCGTAAAATATTGCGGTTCAATCACCGGTTGGAGCTGATACCGCTTGAAAAAACCTTTGTAGGGCGCCTCAAATTCGCCGATCCAGAAGCTTACCCGACGTCCCTGCAGATCTTCCGGTTTGACTATGCCGCGGTTCTTCCAGGCCACCAAGCTGAAGTTGGCGCGGTTGACCACTTGCGCCAGATGCACGATGGGAAAGCCTTTGTCGCGGTATCCCAAGGCTGTGAACAGCATCGTCGTGCAAAAAACAGGGTTGGTTTCCGCCATGCACTTTAGTGCGTCAACATCATAACCGCCCCGCTTGATGACAACATCGCGTCCGCGCTTCTGATAAAACCCCTTGTCTTTCGCCACATAATAGCCGGCAAACTGGGCTTGATGGCTCCAATGCAAAAGAAGCGTTGCTTCCTCTGCGCGGGCGGGCAACAAGAAGCAGATAAATAATATCGTCAATGCTATATTATGAGCCGTCATATTTAATTAACTTGACAAAATTGTATAGACAAGAATTATACCAGTCAATTATTTTTCATAAACCTTGTTTCCAAGCAAAAGGACAAATAAATATCATGAAATACACGGAATTACGGATCGGCGTTATCGGAGCCGGCGGACGGGGCGGTCTGGCCGGTCATGCTCATCAACCCCAAAACGGCGTGCGTTTGACGGCGGCCTGCGACGTAAATCAGAAGGCGTTGCAGGATTTTAAGGATAAATATGGCCCCGACGTCTTCCTGACCAACGACTATAGAAAACTGGTTGAAAGAGACGATATTGACGCCGTGTTTGTAACCTCACCCGATTTTTTGCACGAAGAACAGGCCGTCGCGGCTTTAGAGACGGGCAAGTCCGTCTACGTGGAGAAACCGATGGCAATAACGATCGCGGGCTGCGACCGGATGCTGAAAACCGCCTGCAATAACAAAGTCAAACTTTATGTCGGCCACAATATGCGCCATATGGCCTTCACCAATAAAATGAAGGAATTGATTATCAAGGGCGCTATTGGCAAGGTCAAGGCCGGCTGGTGCCGTCATTTTGTCTGTTACGGCTGTGACGCATATTTTAAAGACTGGCATGCCGAACAGTCAAAAGCCACTAGCCTACTTCTCCAGAAAGGCGCACACGATATTGATATTTTGCACTGGCTTTGCAACGGGTACAGCCAGTTGGTGAGTGCCGTGGGCGGCCTGACAGTCTATGACCAGATCAAAGACCGGCACCCGAAGTCAGAACGCGGTGACGCCAGTTGGAGCCTTGATAATTGGCCGCCGTTGAAACAAAAAGGCCTGAACCCGATCATTGACGTGGAGGATATTTCCATGATGCTGATGAAGCTCAATAACGGCGTTTTTGCCTCTTACCAGCAATGCCATTACACGCCCGACGGTTGGCGCAATTACACCATTATCGGCACCGAAGGCCGGATTGAAAATTTTGGCGACTCCCCCGGCGAATGTGTTGTCCGGTTATGGAACAAGAAAAATTATTATCAGCCCTATGGCGATGAACAATTTTTTATCGGCCGTGATCCCGGCGGTCACGGCGGAGCGGACCCGCGGATTGTTAATGAATTTGTAAAATATATCCGCGGCGAAACCAAAATTAAAACCTCGGCCGTTGCAGCCCGCTACAGCGTGGCCGCGGGCTGTTCGGCCGCTCATTCCCTGCGCCACGGATCAATGCCGGTCAAAATCCCGAATTTACCACAGAAAGTGGCCGACTATTTCAACCGCGATGTCATCTGATGAAGAAATGCAGATGCCATAGGCCCGCCTGCGGCGGAATGAAGAAACAAAGCCTTAATCTTTAAATTCTGCATTCATGCCTTTGGCTTGATAAATCTACATTCTTAATTCTACATTCTCTTAAGTTCCGCGGCATGGGCGTGAATTTTGCGGAAGATTTCGGCAATATCGCGCATATCAGCCTTTGTTCCCAGAAGCAGGAAATGGCGGAACCAGAGCGCGGATTCGTTACATAACTTTTCCGTGCCGGGCAAACAGACTTTTTTATATCCCGGCTGTCCAGCGAACATGGGCTGTTTGTAGAGCGGCATGGGATAGCCCGGAGCAAGCGCCAGACCTTCGGCTTGGGCCGCTTTGATGAGCGCCTCCCGCGAACAGCCGAATTCTTTTGGCTCAAACCGCATGCAGTAAAGATGATACGAACGCGGTTTTACCCGGGGATCATCAGGCACGGGATAAATACCGGGAATTTCCCTGAGCCATTTATTCAACAATTTCGCGTTTTCCTCGCGCTTGGCGGCATGTTTATGAAGGCGGCTCAATTGCGCCAGTAATATGGACGCATGGAACTCGGTCAACCGCAGATTACTCCCCATCAGAAAATGCTGATACCAGGGAGTATTAGCGCCGCGCCCGCAGTTGGTGTACGACCGGCAGACATTCGCCAATTTTTCGTCGTGCGTTATTATTGCCCCGCCCTCGCCGGCCGTGATGTTCTTGCTGGCCTGGAAGCTGAAACAGCCGCAGTCGCCGATTGCACCCGCACCGATTTTGCCTTTCCAGATAGTTCCCCACGCATGACAGGCATCTTCGATGATCAGCAGTTTATGCTTCCTGGCAAGGTCGGTCAGAATATCCATATCCGCCATCATCCCGGCAAAATGAACCGGCATAATTGCCTTGGTTCGCGGGGTTATCAAGGCGGCGACCGACCCGGTATCAATGCAATAATTGTCGGGTTTTACATCTGCAAAAACCGTTTTCGCCCCTACCCTCATCACACAACCGGCGGTTGCCATAAAAGTGTAAGCGGGAACAATCACCTCGTCCCCGGCGCCGATATTAAGCGCCAGAAGACAAGTCTCCAGGGCCGTCGTTCCGCTGGACGCCGTAACGCAGTATTTTCCTTTTTGATAAGCGGCAAAGGCTTCTTCAAACTCGCGCACCTTTTCGCCATACCACCACTTGCCGGATTCCAATACTTTATTAATCCCCCGCCGTTCATGGTCATCCCAAATAGGCCAGGAAGGCCATTTTTTATTTGGAGACCGCACAGGTTTTCCGCCGTTCAGTGCCAGCTTTTTCATGTATTTCCTCTTATTTGCCAAACAGTTGATTTAACTGTTTAATCGCCTGCCTGGCCATTGCTTCACCTGTTCCGGGCTGATACATCGTGCTTCCGGTTGACGGCTCATAGCCGCCCTGCCGGAACGATATTTTTGTTGGAATATACCCGATCGCATCGTTAGCCAATTCAATTACAATAGTGTGTGTCGCCAGCGAACGCTTTTTTATCTCCAGGCCGAATTCGCTGAAAATTTCTCCCGGCAGACCGACAATGCCCAGATCCCCGATCCTGATTGCCATAATTTCAACCTGGTCATCCTCGTGTTGTTTCCGGTACATATCCAGGTAGGCAGTGGCATAAAAATCATCGGGAAGACCATCCACTTGTCCCTTGGCTTTATTTGTCTTGGCTCTTCTCAGCACGTCCTCGCTCCATTTTTTCTGCTTTTCACTGATTTTGAGCCGCTTGACCGTCAAACGTTCACTGTTCACGGCAATGGTATCGCCTCTGATTTCAACCGATTTCCCCATCGCCTCCTGAACAGCGGCGGCAAGCATATACCCTACCCGCTGGGTCATTTGATATCCGCGCCCCTGCAGTGGATCAGAATAATCAAGGTGATTGACATTCCCGCAACATCCGTTAAAAAATAAGGTGCATAGGTCACCCCCTGAAATTTTACGCAATGCCTCATACAGATACCCCGGATAATCGGCTGAATAGAGCCAATTGTCTCCCGCCAATATCGCCGGATGAAGTCCGAAATTGACCGCCACCGCCTTGGGGTTTCCGCCCTGATGCACCGCCATCGTTATCACCTGTGGATCAATTTTTCCAAACGCCTTCACGACAAAATCAGGATCTAGTTTTTCCCAATTCATATGCGTTTTACCGTCCCGGCCGGCCAGCCGCCTCGTAAAAGACAGCCTGTTTTCTTCGGCATAACCAATGCGCAGTTCGGATGCCTTCCGATTCTTGTCGGCCAGTTTAACGGAGCTTGCCGCTTTCCGCAGGAAACGGCTGACTTCTGCCTCCGGCGAAGTCGGCAAAAGCCCATAGCGCTTCGGAGCAGGCCCGCTGTGGGTGTGCGTGCCGGCAATCAGAATCCTTTGGGGTGGAATGCCCGTTTCACGATACATTTGTTCGCGCATAAAGGCCACGTTATCACGGTCTACCATGCAGATATCCAGTGAAACAAGCGCAACCTTTGCACCGGTTTTGTTTTCAACCACGATCGCATGTGAATAAAGCGGGTCGTGAACGCCGCGGGAAGAATAATCATCGCGGAAATTGCCCATGAGCGGCAAACCAATCCGGGGCGTATAATCAACCTGTGCAATTCCGATCTTGAATTGGAACATGATTTATTTCCTCTCAAGTAACCAGAATAAAAGTACAATCAACTACTTTGTATAATTCTGAATTCTGACTACTGAATTCCGCTTTTATGAATACGCCTTGATCACTTTTACCAAGGCGCTGCCGATCTGCTTCATATCGCTTTCCGTAAAGGTCGGATAGGCAAAGCAGGTGAAGGTATGTTTTTCATGCCATTTTGCATTGGGCACATCCACGCCGGAGTAATCAACACTCTTTGGATCGGCGTATTCCCTGGAAGTGAACGGGAAGCCTGAATTGCCAAAGCCGCGTTTTTCAGTGAACGCCCGCTCGGTGTGGCACTGCGGCCAGAACACCTTCCAGCAGGGCGCGCCTTCGGCCACGACGGCTTTCACAAACTGCATGATATCGCACTTCATCTTTTCAAGATTCAGTGAAAACGCGCAGACAAACCAGCCGTTCTGCCGCTCCGGCGTGTCAATCGGCATGTATTTTATCTGCGGCATCTGTCCGAGCATGTCCATCAATATGTGGGCGTTACGCTTCCGCGCAGGCATGTTCCAGTTATCCATCCGTTCCAGTTCCGCCAGACCGATCGCCGACTGCATTTCCGTCATGCGGTAGTTCCAGCCGACGCGATTATGGATGTAAGGCAGTTTCTGCTCCAATTCCAGCATGTTGATCCGGGCCTTGACGTCATAACCGTGGTCACGGAAACTGCGGGACTCCCAGGCCAGGTCTTCATTGTCCGTGGTTATCATGCCGCCCTCGCCGCCGGTGGTGAAGGTTTTGTTCTGACAAAAACTGCAGGCAGCGATATGGCCGATTGTTCCCGTCTTTTTGCCCTTGTAACTGCCGCCGAATGCTTCGGCATTGTCTTCAATCACATAAATTTTATGTTTCTTGGCAAACGCCATGACTTTATCCATATCGCAGACGTTGCCATAAAGATGAACCGGCATAATTGCCTTGGTCCGTTTATTGACCAGCTTTTCAGCCGATTGAATGCTGATGCAGTGGTCTTCCAGGTTGACATCCGCAAAACGCGGAATTGCGCCGGCCTGGACGATGGAAAAGCTTGACGCAATGAACGTATAACTCGGAACGATAACCTCGTCGCCCGGACCGATTCCCAAGGCCGACAGCGCGGCATGCAAGCCCGCCGTTCCGGTTGCCACGCTGATTGCGTATTTACTGCCCTGCCATTCGGCAAACTTCTTCTCAAACTCCATCCCCTTCTTGCCGGTCCAGTAATTAACTTTGCCGGAACGCAGAACTTCCTCAACCATTTTTATGGCCCGCTCGTCAAAATTAGGCCAACCGACTAATTTATTCGTTACCGTTTTCGCTCCGCCATCAATCACCAGTTTTTCCGCCATGATTTTATCCCTCCTATTAGAATTTTAAATTGCCGATTTTGGATTTTCGATTTCAGAACAATCCGAAATCCAAATTCCAGAAATTCTACAGCCTATTCACTATGGGGTCAATATTTCAAATCAGACGTTATCCGTCAAAGATAAAGTGTGATATTTTTTATCTTTTATTAAAGCTCCGTTTTATGGTAAAAAAAACATCCAGAACTAAATATAAATTTAATTTGGGAATAAATCACACCCCTCGCTGGCCGCAGGGCAAGCTTAAAGCGTAATAATACCATGAAAATACTCATAATCGGCGGCGGCGGACGGGAACATGCTTTGGCTTGGAAAATTGCCCGGGACGAACAGCAAGCAACAATCTATATCGCGCCCGGCAATGCCGGCACGGCGCAGCTCGGTACAAACCTTCCCATCCAGGCCGAAGACATTCCCGGAATCATTAATTGGGCTAAAAAAGAAAAGCCCGACTTGACGGTCGTCGGTCCCGAAAATCCGCTCTGCCTGGGAATCGTTGACCTGATGCAGGCGGAAGGCTTCCGCGTGTTCGGCCCTGATAAAAACGCGGCCCAACTTGAAGGAAGCAAAAATTTTGCCAAGGAAATTCTACGCTCCGCCAATGTGCCGACGGCTGAAGCCGGATCTTTTAATGAGGAATCAAAAGCATTGTCTTATATCAAGTCGCAATCTTTGCCGATTGTTATCAAAGCCGACGGTCTCGCCGCGGGCAAAGGCGTGTTCATCTGCGCCACGCTTCAGGAAGCGGAGCAGGCTATTCATCAGACTTTGACCGCAAAAATATTCGGGCAAGCCGGACAAAAGATTCTGATTGAAGAATGCCTGGAAGGAGAAGAGGTGTCAGTCCTCGCTTTTATTGACGGAAAGAATGCGGTTCTCCTGCCCACCGCCCGCGATCATAAACGCGTCTTTGATAATGACAAAGGACCAAATACGGGTGGAATGGGCGCGTATTCGCCGACGCTGGTTGAAAGTCCGGCATTTTTAGAAACAGTTTTAAAAAATATTTTTGAGCCAACCATAAGGGAACTAGGCCGAAGAGGCATTTGTTACAAGGGAGTGCTTTATGCCGGACTAATGCTCACGAAAACGGGTCCAAAAGTCCTTGAATTCAACTGCCGCTTCGGCGACCCGGAAACACAGGCAATCCTGCCGCGGCTGAAAGGTTCTTTAATCTCCGCGATGGAAGCATGCGTTGACGGCAATCTGCGTCCGGATCACGCCGTTGCCCGTCCGGAAAACTGCGCCTGCGTTGTCATGGCGGCCGGCGGTTACCCCGGCAGCTATAAAAAGGGCGACGTCATTTCAGGCTTGGATTCGGCCGCGACGCTCAAAGACGTCATGATTTTCCACGCCGGCACAAAATTGGAAAACGGCAAAGTCGTTACAGCCGGCGGCCGCGTGCTCGGCATCACCGCTCTTGGATCCAGCCTCGCCTCGGCCGTCAAACGCGCTTATGAAGCCGCCGGCGGCATCAAGTTTAACAACGCGCACTACCGGCGCGATATCACGGTCAGCGGGCAAAAAACGTAACCGTTCAGAAAGTGTGAGAAAAATTGGCAAAGATCGCCGAGACGGGGCTCGGCTCCCACATTCCCTCAGCTATTATGGGCTTTTTCGTAGGAGCGCTGCCCCGCCGGCGCGATGGCTTTTCCCAATCAGGAAAGAATATTGACAATTAATTTATATGGAGTAGCATCTCCATATAAATTAAGAGTTTAATTGAATTGTTAAAAACCATTATTCGGAAGGAAAAAATGAATAAGCCAACGATGCAAATTGCATTATGTTTCGCCGTTCTTTTTATGGCAACCCATCTCTTCGCCTTCAGGGCCGATGAGCCAGTTTCCGGATCTGCAAAGACAGCAACGGCCGCCGCTCTGAAAGCCGCGCCGCAAAAAATGCCGACCGATGATCAAAAAGAGGCGGTTAAATCCCTGGATAGCGGCAAGGTTGAATGGGACGCGAAAACCGGCGCACCAGCTTCAATCCGGGGTAGAAATTTAGCTGACAAAAATCTCGGCGGCAAGGGGCTATCTTTAAGTCAAAAAAATGATTTTGCCGTTGACGCCGTTGCAGTTATGGATCGCCTGACTTTAGTTTACCGTCTGCGCGATGCTTCCGCCGAATTCAACCCCCTCAAAACCGAAGCCGATGAGCTTGGATTTCATCATGTACGGATGAACCAGATGTATCAGGGACTCAGAGTCATAGGCGGGCAACTGATAGTTCATTTTAACAAATCTGGACAGGCTTACCAGGTGAATGGGCGATACATTCCCGGCATTTATGTTGAAATAAAAGCGGCCGTTGACCCAAATTCCGCCGTTGCCGCCGCCCAACGGGACCTTGTCCAGATGGGCAAACCGGCCGGGAATCTCAAGGGGACGGCTGAACTTGTCGTTTATGCCCAGGATGTTGCGCCCGTGTTGGCTTACGAACTGACCCTTGTTTATAAGGATGAAAAGGCCGGAGCGGGCAACTGGCGCTACTGGGTCAACGCACGCGATGGATCCGTGATCAATCGCTTCAATGATATCCGCAAAGCCCAGGCCACCAAAGTCGACGCCACGATCACCGGTTCGCTTCTCACGGGCGAAGGCGGCTCATCAACCAACATCACGGGAGACAGCAGTGGCGGATATTATTATCTGCGTTACACAGGAAAACATTGGGACATATATGATTATCCAAACAGCAGGACAGCCCGCAACGCCACGGCAAATTGGCCAACAACCACCTCAGGGCAATCTGAGATGTCGGCTGCCTGTAATTTTAATAATATTCAAGTCTATTATTTAAATATTCATTCGCGCAACAGCTATGACAATTCCGGCACAAAAGCCACCGCCAATGTTCATGTTACCGGCGGCACGGACAACGCCTATTGGGATCCTGATACACAACAGTTTTATTTTTTTCCCGGCAGCGCTTTTGCAGAACTGACGGTTCTTGATGTTTGCGCCCACGAATTCACCCACGCCGTCACCGAAAAAACAGCCAACCTGGTCTATGAATATGAATCAGGCGCGCTGAACGAATCGTTTTCTGATGTTTTTGGAGTGGCCGTTGAATTTGCAAGTCAGCCGGACGGGCGCAGTAGTTACCCCGCCCGTACGGCCGGCTACGCCGACTGGCTGTTAGGCGAAGACTGCACTTATCCTACCGGAGATGTGGCTTTGCGCGACATGCGCGACCCACAGCGCTATGATAATCCAAGCAAGTATCATGGCTCTCACTGGTATTACGGCAGCGACGATAACGGCGGCGTCCATTATAACAGTGGTGTTCAGAATCATTTTTTCTACCTGCTGAGCGAAGGCGGCAGCGGCAGTAACGACGGCATCAGCTATAATATTACCGGTATCGGCGTTAATAATGCCCGCTTAATTGCCTATCGGGCTCTTACTGTTTATTGCACCCTCCACACCGATTACGCCGCCGCCCGCACGGCATGGCTTTCAGCGGCAACTGATTTGAACTCATCCTGGGTAAGCGTTGTTCAAGCTGCTTGGGCGGCAGTCGGCGTGAGCGAAAGCACCCCCACTCACTCTTCCAATCTGCGCGTCCAAGGACTGAATAATGATTTTGACAACGACGATATAGGCGATTACGCGCTCTTCAATTATCAATATGGCAACTGGTATATTTATTCATCATTGTCTTCCGGTTGGCTTGCCAACGGCGACATATTCGGCAGTTACACATACTTGCCGGTGCCGGGTGATTATAACGGCGACGGGAAGACCGACGTAGTAGTTTATTCCCCATCAACGGCCTGGTGGATGGTTTATTACACCGGCACGGGCCTTGCCACTGTGTTTCAATGGGGCGGAGCAGAATGTATCCCTGCCCCGGGCGACTATGACGGCGACGGCAAGAGCGATTTTGCGCTTTATAACTACGTTTCCGGCGCTTGGTACATATTTGCATCCTCAACCCGGACGTGGCTGGCTTACGGCGACGTGTTCGGCGGCTACGGATATATACCCGTGCCGGGTGATTATAACGGCGGCGGCAAATCCGATCTTGTAGTTTATTCGGAAGAATTGGGGTTGTGGCTTCTTTTTTATCCGGAAACTCTTTCGGGGGAATACCTGCAGAATTTTGGAGGTCCCGGATATATCCCCGTACCGGGCGATTTCGATGGTGACGTTGTCACGGATTTCGGTGTGTATGACTACTGGTATGGCTATTGGTATGTCTGGTCGGCAGTCAGCGGCTGGCTTGTCTATGACTATCAATGGGGCGATTATTATTATTCGCCGGTGGCCGGAGATTATGATGGCGACGGTGTTTCCGATCTGGCCGTTTATTCACGCTATTACGGCGACTGGTGGTTTTATTACATGGGCACAGGCTCGTACGCGCATCTGACTAATTTCGGCGGCACTCAATATGTGCCGATAACCTACTGGGCACTTTACTGGTATATGTGAGGCAAATCTCTTTGCCAAAAGAAATCCGCGGAATTGATTTGTTTACGTCCACTACGGAATGACCGCGTAATCGGTGAATAAAAATCAATATGACTGGATCGAAGCCGGCCTCAATGAACTTCGCGCGCTGGGACTCGACCGGACCTTGTGTAAATTTCAGGCCGTCGGTGGAAAATTCCATGACGACGCGGGAAAAACCATCAATTTCTCAAGCAACGACTATCTCGGCTTTGCCCACAACGAAAAGATTATTGCGGCGGGCGTCGCCGCGCTCAAAGCCTATGGGGCAAGCGCCGCTTCATCCCGGCTCGTGTCCGGGACCCTGCCCTGCCATTCGGAACTGGAACAGCATCTTGCCAAATTCAAAGGCTATCCGTCGGCCCTGGTTTTCGGAAGCGGCTATCTGACAAATCTCGGAATTATTCCGGCGCTGGCCGGCAGAAACGACGTTATTCTCGCCGACCGGCTTGCGCATGCCAGCATAATTGACGGGGCAATCCTGAGCCGGACCGACCTAAAAAGGTTTCAGCACAATGATCCGGATCATCTCGCCAAAATGCTTGAAGACGAAAAAGCCGCCAAACGCCGCTTGGTGGTCACCGAATCGGTTTTCAGCATGGACGGCGATCTGGCGCCGCTGAAGGAGATCGCCTCCGTCTGCTCCAAATATAATGCGCTTCTGTTGGTAGACGAGGCGCATGCCACCGGCATTTTCGGAGCAAACGGCGCCGGGCGGGTGCGCGAACTTCAACTTGAAAATCAGGTGGATATTTCAATGGGAACATTGAGCAAGGCCCTGGGCGCTTACGGCGGATTTGTCGCTTGTTCGGCGCCGTTGCGCGATTGGTTCATCAATCGCGCCCGGAGTTTCATTTATTCCACCGCCCTGCCGCCGACGATTGCCAGGGCGGCCGATGAGGCGCTGAGTATTCTTGAAGACAATCCGGACCTCGGCCGGGAATTGTTGAAACGCGCGGACATATTCCGGCGGCGCCTGCAGGAGGCGGGTTTCGACACCGGCAAATCGGCCTGCCAGATCATCCCGTTGATTGTCGGCAAAAACACAAAAGCCCTGCGCCTGGCGGAGCGTTTGCGGGATAAAAGAATTCTGGCCGTGGCCATCCGGCCGCCGACCGTTCCGGAAGGCACTGCGCGCCTCAGACTTTCCGTCACGCTTGACCATTCCCAGGCCGACCTTGAACAGGCGGCCGATCAGATTATTGATGCCGGCTATAAAGAAGGCGTATTATAAATGAGTGACACCATAGACAGGCACAGTGCGGACAATCATGGATTTACGAGCCCCCTGCCCCGCATAATTTTAATCTCCGGCTGGGCGCACGATTCCTCGGCAATGGAAGACCTGTGCAAATACCTTGAAGATACCGCCGATGTTTCATCTGTCTCCACCGGCGATTTGTGGAGCGCCGAAAATGAAGCCGGTTTCCAAAGCCCCTACGCTCGCAACCTTGCGAAAATGATCGAAAAAAACAACGGCCAGGCCTTCATTGCCGGCTGGTCTCTGGGCGGAATGATCGCCCTGGAAACTGCGGCACATCGGCCCGATCTTGTCGACGGCCTGGTTTTAATCTCATCAACGGCAAAATTCCGCGCCGATAAAAAATGGACATCGGGCGTGGCGGTTGGCGCTTTACGCGCAATGCAGACAATGTTCAAAAGCGATCCACGCGGTGTTTTAAGACAATTTTTCAAGAATGTCGCATTCCAGCTTGAAGCGAACAATGAGACTCTGGCGCTTAAAATTGAAATGGCTTGCGCCATGAATCCGCTTGAATTATCGGCCGGCTTGGAATATCTTTCTGAAACGGATTTGCGGAACGAAGCGGCAAAAGTAAATATTCCAGCGCTGATTCTCCACGGCAAACAAGATGCGATGATTCCAGTTGAAGCCGGATTAGCCTTAAAAAAACTGCTGCCTGTTTCCGAAATTCGCGTCTATGACAATTACGGGCATGGACTGCCATGGCAAAACCCGCGCGCCATTGCCGAAGATATAAAGGGATTCCTGAAAGAATGCCGAAACCGGAACATTCATGCCATAACATAGGCATATCCGCCTTTGGCGGAAAAACAAATTCGTCCGTAGCGGAACGGTTTTCAGCCGCGGCTGAAACTTATCATCGTCTTGCCAATATTCAGCGCCATGTCGCGGCAAAATTAATGGACCTGCTCGCCTCGGCGGAGCCTTCCGCCTCTCGCCTCGGCGAAGCTCGGGCGGCGCGACGACGCCTGGCGAAGCCTGGGATGCCAAGGCGCCTCGCTCCTTCCCTGATTCTTGAAGTCGGTTGCGGAACGGGGCTTTTAACGGAGATGCTTTTGCGCACTTTTCCAAAAGCAAGCATTGAGGCCGTTGACATTTCGCCTGCCATGACTAAAAAAGCTTACGAAAATCTGGCCGGAAACAAACTTGTTAATCTGATTGTGGCAGACGCGGGAAAACTCACCGAAACAAAAAAGTATCCGCTTATAGTCAGCAATTGTGTCCTGCATTGGATTGAGCCGATTCAAACGATTATCCAAAAACTCAGCGCACTGCTTGAGCCGGATGGCACTCTCGCCTTTGCCGTCATGTTGCGTGGCACGCTCGTTGAGTTGAATTCGGCCCGAGAGAGAATCGCGCCGCATAAACCTCCCCGGGTTACTTTGCCTGATGAGACTGATGTGCGAAGGGCAATGAACAAGGCCAATCTGAAGATTTGCGGCAAGAAGTCTGAAACAATGCGGCATGAATATTTTTCCGCGGAAAAAATGCTGAAACAATTGCATGATCAGGGCCTGACCGGCGGAAACAACTTGCACGGCAGGAACTTGCTGACCCGGTCGGAACTTTCCCATCTTATCGCCGATTATTCAAAGAATTATAAAAGCAAACATGGCGTATATGCCAGTTACCATGTTTTTTACTGCGTGGCCGCAAAGAACAAAAAAACAACGTGAAGTTATAATGGGACAAAAATTAAAAGGCGTGTTTATCACCGGAACCGACACGGGCATCGGCAAGACAATTATTTCCGCCACCCTGCTGTGTGCCCTGAAATCAAAGGGCGTTGACGCCATTTATATGAAACCGGTCCAGACCGGTTGCCTTAAAAAACCAGGAGGATTGATTGCGCCCGACCTTGAATTTGTTCTTTCCGTCTCGGAATTTTTACCAACTGAAAAAGAACGGAAACTCATGGCTCCCTATCGTTTTCGGCGCTCGTGTTCTCCCCATCTTGCCGCCGCGCTTGAAAGACGGAATATCAGCCTGTCAAAAATTATGAAAGCGTTTGACGAATTAAAAAGTCGTCATGAATTCGTCATTGTAGAAGGCGCCGGTGGAATCCTGACTCCCCTCGCACGGCAATTATCCATGCTTGACCTGATGAAAGCTTTATCCCTCCCTGTAATTGTAGTGGCCCGGCCCGGATTGGGCACAATCAATCATACTCTGCTTACTCTCCGGGAGCTTAGGCGGGCAAAATTGAACGTTCTTGGCATTGTGATAAATTATGCCGTTAAAACTTCCCTGTCTTTTATTGAAAAAGACAACTTGCAAACAATTGAACGACTCGGGAATACGCGCATCATTGCCGAATTGCCGTTTATGCGCGAATTGCAAACCAACGTTCGTGTTCTCGATTGAGTAATTCGCCACGGGTTGCGAACGCCAAGCTCAGCCTGAGCCCGTCGCTGGCGGGCGATAGGCTGAAACGACTTGTTGGCCGGCATATTGATCAGGCTGTTGCCGTCTGGTAAGAGAATTCGGCAACATCTGTTTGTTGTTTTGCATGTTCAATGGTCATGCTTACAACATGCCCGGCATCATCCAGTTCGACAAGAACATCTTCGTTCAGGTCTCGTGTATCAACAATCTTTCCGTCACTGAAATTGACGAGAAGAGTGTCTGTGTCCGGAAAATATTTTACTTTCATATTTTATCTCCTCGAAACGATCTGTCAAAAAAAGCATTATGCACTGTTTCTCCATCGTCCAACAGAATTACACGCAAGTATTTGTTTTCTGCCTCGGGGATTTGCTTCCATCTTTTGATTCTGCCGTCTGCCTGAATCACCTCATGATCAGGCCGTAGCATAACCCTTTCAATCCACTCCAACCGGATATTCTGCCGGTCAGGACGTTCATGTGTATACAGGAAATACCGCGTGTATTTCATGAAAGAACTTTACTACATGTCGCCAGATATGTCGAGTGTTCATCTCTAGGCCAATGGCCGGGGTGACCGACAAAATGACCTGCTAACGGCGCTTCGCCGGTTAGTAGGGCGTTTTTGTCAAGTCCACCCCGTGGTTCTCGAGGCGCGTCTGCGCGCCGCGGAACCATTGATTGACAGATTCTTTTGATCTGATAACTTGATATTGAGATTTTGGTCGGTCAAATTAACCGCTGTCGTTATCAAATAAGGATATGGTAGGTATTTGTTATGCAGAATCAACAGCAAACATGAATTCCCGCTCAGAAAAATTCAGAAAAATTGACCGGCGTTATTTATGGCACCCTTACACGAACCATTCCGCAATTCAAAAGAATGATTTCCCGGTAATTGTTCGCGGTAAAGGCCCTTATTTATTTGACAACGAAGGAAAACGATATTTTGACGCCATTTCTTCATGGTGGTGCTGTAATCTTGGCCATAACCATCCCCGGCTCGTCAAAGCAATTAAGAATCAGGCCGGCAAATTACAGCACAGCATTCTCGGGAACATGTCCCACCCGCCGGCAATTGAGCTGGCGGAAAAACTGGTCGGACTTTTCACTGACAAAAACCGGCATGTGTTTTTTTCAGGCGACGGTTCCAGCGCCGTGGAAGCGGCGCTTAAAATAGCCGTTCAATACTGGCATAACATCGGAAAACCCAAACGTTGCCGATTGCTCTCGCTTGAAAATGCCTATCACGGCGACACGCTCGGCTCGGTTTCGGTCGGATTTCTGCCGCAGTTTCACCGGCCCTTTAAACCACTGACCTTCCCCGTCTACCGCGCCGCCGCGCCTTTCTGCGCCAAGTGTTCCTTCGGGTTATTACCCTCAACATGCCAATGCGAATGTTTTCAATCTATGCGGGCGCTGATTGAAAGGCATCACGATGAAATCGCGGCGGTTATAGTTGAACCCCTCTGCCAATGCGCCGCCGGCATGCGGATTTACAGCCCAAAATATCTAAAACAACTGGCCGGACTTTGCCGCTCACGCAACATTTTGCTTATTGCCGACGAAATCGCGGTCGGTTTCGGGCGCACGGGCACGATGTTTGCCTTTGAACAGGCCGGCATTGATCCCGACATTGTCTGCCTTGGAAAAAGTTTATCGGGCGGCTATCTGCCGATCAGCGCCACTATTGTGAAGGAAAATATTTATGCCTCGTTCCGCGATTCGCCCTTTGACAACACTTTCTATCACGGCCACACCTTCGCCGGCAATCCAATCGCCGCTGCCGTTGCCATTGAAGTGTTGAATATTTTCGGGGAAGAAAACATCGTTGAATGTGCCCGGCGCAAGGGTGAAATGATGAGGAAGAAAATGGCCGAACTGCGTTTTCTGAAAGGAGTCAGCAATGTGCGCTGCCTTGGCATGATTGCCGCGGTTGAATTAGGAGCATCTGAAAAAGATGGATTTCCGCAGGCGCAAGCAGTCAAGCAGATTTTATGGCGACAGGGAATCCTGGTTCGCCCCCTCGGCAATGTGATTTACTTAATGCCGCCTTTTATTACACCCAACAACCTTCTCACGAAAGCAATCAGCCGCCTGGCAGAGGCGTTGAAATCAACCGCGCGTTAAAGATTTGCCCGCTTCCGGCTCCTCATCTTTTTGCCCGAGCACTTTCACAAGGCAAAAGATATTGAGCGCGATAATCAGTCCCCAGGATAAAACCAGCAATATCCATCCGCTTGAAGTCATTGCGAAACCTCCGCGTTGAGTTTTTTTCTCCGCCAGGCGATTTTGACCAACAGGCAAAGAACAACAAATAAAAGCAAAAGAATTATCCGCGTAACGAGAATGTAGGGCCGGCAATCCGGCGAAACATTTTTCATGAAAATAATCGGAATCCATTCCTGCCAGAACCAGGCCCCGAGAATGAAGAAAAGAAACAACGGGGTTACATATTTAATGATCCATTTGTAGAAACGCGGCAAGGTAATATCCGCCCCGTGATGAATTTCATCCCATGCCTTTTCCATTCCAAAAATCCAGACAAACAAGATCACCTCAATCAATGCAAATACCACGAGGAAGAACGTGCCGCCCCAGAAGTCCAACTCATCCACGACGCCTTTACCGAGCCAGATAATACCGGGCTGGCAGAGAATGAAAGAGATGATCCCGAAATAAAAAACCGCCTTTTCGCGGCTGATATCAAATTCATCCTCAAGAAAAGTTATTGAAGGCTGGGCCAGTGAAACCGACGAGGTAATGCCCGCCAGGAAGAGCAGGATGAACCACAGAAAACCAAATAATGCCGCCAACGGAAGTTGGTTGAGAACCAGGGGCATCGTAACAAAACCGAGGTTAAATGTTCCCGACTTGGCAATTGCCTGCATGTCAACCGGCCCGAAAAACGCAAACGCGGCCGGAATAATAATACTGCCGCCAAGCACAACCTCCGCCAGTTCGTTCGTGCCGGCCGCCGTAAGACCATTCAGGACGACATCGTCGGCCCGCGAAAGATAACCTGGCATAGGTCAGGATCACGCCGATGCCGACGCTCAGCGTAAAGAAGATTTGCCCGGCCGCTTCCAGCCAAACCCGCGCCGATTTCAATGCCGCAAAATTGGGGTTCCACATGAAACCGAACCCGTTCAAAATATTCCAATCCGGATGAATATTGGAAGGGGCGCCGAGGAACAAAACTCTGATCAGCAGAACAAACGCGCACAGGAAAAGAAGAGGCAGGGCAAACTTGCACAGGCGTTCTATGCCGCCGCGGATTCCGTAATAAATGACTCCAATATTGAGAAAAAAGGTAACGAGGAAAAACAAATATGCCCACCCCGCGCCGTGAAAGAAGGCATTATTCTCCAGCCCCTGGAAACCGCGCAGGAAAGATTGCATGGAAGCCTGGTCCGACAAAGCCGAATATTTGCCGAAAAGCGCGAAAAAACTATAGGCCAGCGTCCAGGATTCAATATAAGTATAGTAAATAAAAATAACCAGCGGACCGAAGATGCCGATTACGCCAAAATATTTGACAAACCTGTTTTTTTGCAAAAGACTATGAAATATCCCCGGCGCAGTGCCGTGTTCAAAACCGCCGCCATAGCGGCCGAGCGTCCATTCAATCCACATTAACGGCAGTCCGAGCAGGAGGAATGAGATAAAATAGGGAATCATGAAGGCGCCGCCGCCGTTGGCAACGGCCTTGGCCGGAAAGCGCAGGAAATTTCCCAGTCCAATTGCCGATCCGGCCACGGCCATAATAATTGCCAGCCGCGATCCCCATGTGTCCCGTGCAGACATAATTGAGAATCAATAGCAATTCTCTGACAATCTGTCAATTACGCGCTGACCATGAAATGATTCACGTTCAGACGGTTACGGCTTGACGTCTTGTGCATTATTCGCTTATGTCAAACACATGGAATAATCTCAAACATGGCGGGGCCGCGCGTCTGCAATCCGTCGGCTGACGGACATAGCGTTGCGGGCAGGAAGGTCCTCACCTTATCATTGGCAATTTAACCCAGCTTCTATGATTTTCAAATTAACTCGACATATGCATGTAAAGGCAGGGCGGCGTCCCCGCGCAACGCGGGGCAAGCATCCATGCCAAGCGCTTCGCATGGCTTGCCGCGCCGTCTTAAGTTTACATTATTCAAGATTTCTTTGCGCGATTTTTGCAATCGCCCTGACGAGTGGATGCGCGTCTATCCGTCCGCCGACAGGGATAAAACCCGTCCAAAAAAAACTGCTGACAACCGCCTACTGCAAATGTCAAAAATGCTGCGGTTGGGAAAGATCATGGTTTGGCGGTCCGGTTTATTCCAGTGGACCGCAGAAAGGAAAACGAAAAAAGGTGGGCATCACGGCCAGCGGCACGAGAGCTAAAAAAGGAACAATTGCCGCCGATCTATCCATCTACCCATTCAATACGATCATGTATATTCCGGACTATGGCTACGGGCGGGTGGAAGACTGCGGAAGCGGCGTCAAGGGCAGCCACATTGAATTATTTTTCAGTTCTCATCAAAAGGCGCTCAACTGGGGCAAACAAACCAAAAACGTAAAAATCTGGCTGCCGTAAGAAAATGCAGAATTATGAATGAAGAATGCAGAATAATTCGGATATTGTTTCTTCATTCTTCATTTCTTCAAATCTTCTTGCTGCCCGGGAGTCAGGAAGCGCGGCTTCCCGGCAACGGACGCCGCCACGAGCGATATGGCCGCGTTCTCCACCGCCAGGCACCGGCAAAAGGCCTGCTTCATGGCCTGCCCCAGGGCCAGGACGCCGTGATTGACCATGAAAATCGTGTCATGATCTCTGGCAACTTTTTCAACGACTTTCGCCAGTTCCATAGTAGTAGGGGTAACATATGGAATGGTCGTTACCCGGCCGAGATCATTGATAAATTCGGCAAACATCGGTTTAAATTCCACCCCGGAACTTATCACGCCGGAAGCCCACGGCGAATGAGTATGAAATACGGCGGTTACTTCCGGCCGAACGCGGTAAATTGCAAGGTGCATATTGAATTCTGATGTTGGTTTGTTTTTCCCGACCATTTGCTTTCCGCTCTTCAAGTTCAAACCGCATAAATCATTCGGCTTCATCTCGTCCATCGCAAACCCGCTCGGCTTCATCCAGACCAAATTGCCGTCCCGGGCGCTGATGTTGCCACCGGCCCCGGCCACCAGTCCAAACTGCGCGATTTTTTTGCCATATTTGATCAATTCAGCGCGAATATCCGCCATAAAAACATCTCCTTTCTATCTGTACTAACGTGCCTTGATATTTAAAACGCAAATTATACTATCATTCATTTCGGATTAGGCAAGGAGCGTTTACAAAGCAAAAAAAAGCCGTTTTATTATTGGCAACCGCCGGGTTTTCTATTAAACTTTGCCCTTATTGATCTTGAAAGAGGAAGAATCAATCACTACAAAGAAAGGTTTTTATATGTCAAGCGAAGCAAACAGACCAAATCAAGTTGATGTTCAAAAGCCCGATTCCCAGGACGAGTTCATATCCATTTCCCAGATCTTGGGCATGATCCTTCGACACCGTTGGAAAATTGTCGTGTTGGTCATACTGGTTACGATAGTATCGGCGGTTTTTTACCTGTCGGCACCGCGGCAATACAAAGCGGAAGGATTTTTGCAGGTGATTCCGCCGACAGCAGATAAAATTGACCAGGCCGCATTTGAAACAATCATCATTTCTCATCTTCAGACAATCCAGTCCGCTTTTCTGGCCAAGGAAGTCACCGACATCCTCAACGCAAAATCGGCCGGCACGGCAGACGCCGGCATTAAAGCGATTGATCTGCAAAACAGTATAAAAATCGCCCGGCCGCCGAAATCATTCCTGATAACAGTGACAGGGACCTTTTCATCACCGGATAAGGCAATATTAATAGTACAGGTCTGGATTGAAAAATATCTCGACATTATGCGCAAAAACAACGTCAACATAACTCTCTGCCAGGTGCGCTCGCTTCTTAAAAATGCTCAGGCCGGGTTGATGGAGATTCAGGCAAAGGCCGACCAGTTAAAAGTGCGCGCTGAACAGACCAAACCGCTGATTGAGCTTGCGCGCGGAATAGACAATAATCAGCTTTGGCGCGAGGTGGCCGAGAACGCCCCCTCCGATAAGTTAAAAAATCTTTCCAATATTCACATCAGCGGCCAGGAACAGAGCTCGGAATATCTCACCGTCAAATCGATGCTTTATGCCGTGGATCAAGCCCTCGTGGCGATTACAGCCAACCGCAATTTTCTTCGGGATGTGGAAAAATACCTGGAATACAAAACCCGCCAGGTTAACGATCAGTCAATCGTCGCGGCCAATGTTTCCTCAAATGCCGTTGAATTTGCCGAAACGATGCTTAAAACGACCGATGTGATTGAAATAGGCAAACCGGCGCTGAAAAGCTCCGCGAGAGGCGCCTTGCGCAAGACGGCGGCTGCGTTTTTTATCAGTCTTGTCGCGGTGTCTTTTTGCGCCTATCTTTGTGAATGGTGTAAAACCATTAAAATCTGAACATTCGCCGGGGACTTTCAGCGATCATGCTGAAAGAATTTCGCGGATTCTTTTTGCCAAAGCGCCCATTGACATAATCTGCACGTCGGCATTTGAATCGCCGGCCTTATCTGCCACCAGGATAGTCCTGCATCCCGCCCGCCGGCCCGCCTCAACGTCCGTTTCCGAATCACCGACCATCCACGAGGCGGCAAGATCAAGATGATGCTCCTTTGCCAGGGCCAAAATCATGCCGGGATTCGGCTTACGGCAGGAACATTCATTTTCATCATGCGGACAGCAGGCAATATCAAGGAGTGCCAACCCATAATGGCGCATCAAAAGCTGTTTCAAGCGCCGGTGGATATCCCCCAAATCTTCTAAAGTTATCAATCCCCGGGCCACTGCTCTCTGATTGGTCACAATCGCCGCCTGATAACCCATTTTCAGAACGGACTGCAAACAGACCGGAAATTCAGGGATAAGATGAAAATCCGCCCAGCGCGTCACATAACGGCCTTGCCCCGGGGATTCATTGACAATTCCGTCGCGGTCAAAAAAAACGCACTTTTGTCTTGCCGTGTTTGCCATTGTCAATTTTTACGACTCAATTTATGTCTCAAACGTCAGAGACGTTCAAGGATATCTTCGTCGGCCTCTATCGCCACTCCCTGCCCGATCATATCCACATTAATAATCACGCGGGCGCCGCCCTTGGCTTTAACCACGATTCCCTCCAATCCCTGAAAAGGACCTTCGGTTATTCTCACCGTCACGCCGGTGGTTATCGCCGGACACGCATGCAGAGCCGGGTCAGTGCCAAGCGCCTTCCGAATTTGCTCTATTTCGCCGACAAACCTTGCCTGATCCTTCACTTCCAAAACCCGGACTATCTGGCCGCTTTGCAGGATGGATATTCTCTGTTCCGGCCAAAACCGGACAAAAACATAACCCGGGAACAACGGCTTCCACACTTCAACTTGCCGCCGCTGATACTTTTTTCTTTCCATCCTCAGCGGAAGATAGTGTTGCAACGGCAACATGGAGCAATATGTTGCCGTTTTTTTTTCACATCTTGGCCGCACATGCAGGACGTGCCAGCAAGCTTCATCTTGATTGGGGACATTATTTTCTTCCATAGCCGCGCCAACCTACATGTTCTTTATTATTTCATCGCCAAACTCGGAACATTTCAGAAGCTTGGCACCGTCCCTGGCCCGCAATGCTACGTCCGTCAGTTGACGGATTGCAGGCGGGCTGGCCGATGCTCCCCTGCCCGCAATGCTACGCATAGCGTTGCAGGCGGGCTGGCCGGGCTCGGGCATAGGCGGGCAGGCCATCAGGCGATGAAAGTCATACGTTACCGTGCGGTTGCGGATCGCCCTGCTTATGCCTGAAAGGATCAAATCGGCGGCCTCCGGCCATCCCATATAACGGAACATCATTTCGCCTGAAAGAATGACCGAGCCGGGGTTGACCTTGTCCTGGTTGGCGTATTTGGGCGCCGTGCCGTGCGTTGCCTCAAAAACCGCATGCCCCGTTTCGTAATTGATATTTGCCCCCGGCGCGATGCCGATACCGCCGACCTGTGCCGCAAGCGCGTCGGACATATAATCACCGTTGAGGTTCATGGTGGCAATCACGTCAAATTCTTCCGGCCTGGTCAGCGCCTGCTGAAAGAATATATCGGCAATCACATCCTTGACAACAATCCTATCGCCATATTCTTTTGCCACTTCATAACCCCACGCCTTAAAAGCGCCTTCGGTAAATTTTTGAATATTGCCCTTGTGCACGAGCGTAACGCTACGGCGTTTGTTTTTAACGGCATATTCAAGGGCCGCGCGCACAAGCCGTTTGCTCCCCGTTTCGCTTATCGGCTTTATTCCTATGCCGGAATCTTCCCGTATCCGCCAACCGAATTCTTTCTTGAGAAAACCAATAAGCCGCTCCGCCTCCTTGCTGCCCGCAGGCACTTCCAGCCCGGCATAAACATCCTCGGTGTTCTCGCGAAAGACAACCATGTCCACTTTTTCGGGATGCTTGACCGGACTCGGCACGCCTTCAAACCAGCGCACCGGCCTGAGGCAGACAAAAAGATCCAGTTTCTGGCGCAGAGCCACATTCAAGCTGCGGTGGCCTCCGCCGATAGGGGTGGTCAAAGGTCCCTTTATGCCGACCAGATATTCATTAAAAGCTTTGACTGTTTCTTCCGGCAGCCATTCGCCGCCGGCATTAAAAGCTTTCTCGCCGGCCAAAACTTCCTTCCAAACCACTTCCCGCCGGCCGCCATAGGCTTTTTTTACGGCGGAATCAAAAACTCTTACCGACGCCCTCCAGATATCGGCCCCAATGCCGTCGCCCTCAATATAAGGAATAATCGGCCGGTCAGGGACATTGCATTCTTTTTTATTTTTATCAAAATTTATTTTTTCATTCATGGTTTTCCCTAAAATTACTCTTACATCATAGTAATCCTGATTTTGGCGCGGAAGGCGTTATTCCCGAATTACCGCTTTCGCGGGAATGACAGAATAGAATCCCGCAACATATTTCCTGGCATGATTTAAAACTCCTCCGTCCAGAAGAATTTCACGCTGCCTGGCGCTCAATGAAATTAAACCCTCAATTTTCACGCTCTTTGTTTTATTTAAGATTTGCGTCTTAACGCCGTCCTTCACGGCGCTCATCAACCCGCTGATCTCAATTTCATCCGACTGACTGAATTGCCCGTAATCATCAGAGTTTGCTAAAACGAGCGGAATTATGCCGTAGTTGACAAGATTGGCAAAATGAATTCGTTCAAATGATTTAGCAATCACCGCCTTAACGCCGAGATACCGCGGACAGATGGCGGCATGTTCCCGCGACGATCCCTGGCCGTAGCTCAGGCCGCCGACAATGATTGAATCAATATTTCCCCCCTCTTTGCCTTTATTCTCAAGACAACGGCGGCTGAACTGAGGGTCTATCTGTTCAAAAACATATTCCGCGTATTTGCCGATATTTGACCTGTATTTCAGGCGGGAACCGGCCGGCATAATGTCGTCGGTGGTAATTTTGTCGCCAACCTTAATTTCAACCCTGCCCCGGATGGAATCATCCAAAGGTTCCAATATAAGCGGGCAGCCGATGTTCGGACCGCGCACAACAGTCACTGTTTTTCTCTCATGTTCCGGCATCGGCCCAATGATCATACTGTCATCCAGCAGAATGCGATTTTTACATTTAACCGCCGGATATTTCAATCCAGCCTCCGGCGGATTCGTGATAATACCGCTTATTGCCGAAACGGCCGCCGTTTCGGGACTGACCAGGTAAACGCCGGCTGATTTTGTCCCCGATCTTCCCTTGAAATTCCGGTTGGTCGTGCGCAGGCTCACGCCGCCTGTGCACGGGGCGTGGCAATTACCGATGCAAAAGCCGCAAACCGGCTCAAGGATTCTCGCGCCCGCCTCCAAAAAAACATCCAACGCACCGTTGGCCGCCAGCATGGAAAATATTTGGCGCGAGGCCGGCGCCATAACCAGGCTTACATCGGCATGCGTTTTGTGTCCCTTAAGAATTGCGGCAACTTTCATCAAATCCTGGAATGACGCGTTGGTGCAACTGCCGATTGCCACCTGATCAACCTTGGTTCCGGCTATTTCCTTGACAGAAACAACATTATCAGGGCTGTCAGGTTTGGCCACCATTGGGATTATCTTTCCGAGGTCAATTTCAATAACGTGGTCATAACGAGCGCCTGCATCCGGCAATATTTCCTGCCAGCATTGTACGCGCCCTTGAGCTTTCAGAAAATTGCGCGTAACAGCGTCGCTTGGGAAAACCGACGTTGTCACTCCGAGTTCAGCACCCATATTTGTTATGGTCGCCCGTTCCTGAACCGAGAGCAAAGAAACACCTTTCCCCCCATACTCAATAATCGTGCCGGTATTGCCCTTGGTGGTAAGCTGCTGCAAAATGGTCAGGATGACGTCCTTTGCGGAAGACCATTCGTTTAATCTGCCATTCAAGTTAACTCGGACTATTTTGGGGCACTCAAGATAAAACGGTTCTCCGGCCATGGCGAGCGCCACATCAATGCCGCCGGCGCCGATTGCCAGCATACCCAACCCGCCGCCGGTCGGCGTATGCGAATCGGAACCCAGAAGAGTTTTGCCCGGCGCGGAAAATCTTTCCAAATGCACCTGATGACAAATGCCGTTGCCCGCCCTTGAAAAATAAATGCCATATTTTGCGGCGACAGTCTGGAGGTATTTATGGTCATCCGCGTTTTCAAAACCGTCCTGGATCGTGTTATGGTCAATATAACTGACCGAAAGCTCAGTTTTCAACTGCGACAGTCCAAGACTTTCAAACTGCAGATAGACCATCGTGCCGGTGGCGTCCTGGGTGAGGGTCTGGTCAATTTTCAGCCCGATTTCACGGCCGGCCTCGTATTTGCCTTTGACCAGATGTTGTTTGATAATTCTTTCAGCAATTCCTTCACTCATGGATATAAATCCTTACGAATGTTTCGTTCCTTATTAACGATTTTTCGATTTTCCAGCATAGCGTTTAAATATTTGTTGAAAATAGACCTTTTTTTTTCAAATGTCAATCCACCGAAATATCAGGAATTAAAAAAACAGTATTTAAGCATTGACTCGCACCCGGATTTTTTATAAAAGCATCAAATACATTGTCGCTTTTAAAGGGAAAAAGGGGTAAAGACATTCCAATTGGATATTTTTATCGCAAATAAATAACAACATAAGGAGAAATACAACATGGCAATAAAAGTCGGCATCAACGGATTCGGCAGAATTGGCAGGCTTGTTTATCGCGCGGCCCATGAAATGAAAGTTTTGGACCAGTTGGACTTTGTAGCGGCGAATGATCTTACTGACACCAAAACTCTGGCCTATTTGCTGAAATATGATTCAACCTTTGGAAAATTTCCGGGCATTGTCAGCCATGATGACCAGAACATCATAATTGACGGCAAAAAGATCAAAGTGCTGACCATCAAAGAAGGTCCCGGCAAACTCCCTTGGAAAGAACTCGGCGTCCAGGTTGTTCTGGAGAGCACCGGTAGATTTACCGATAACACTGAAAAGGCAAAGGAAGCCGACCGGCCGGGATTGCACATCACCGCATCGGGGGCCAAGAAAGTTCTGATCAGCGCGCCGGCCAAAGGACACGATATTACCCTGGTTATGGGTGTCAATGACAATGTTTATGATCCGGCCAAACATCACATTATTTCAAACGCATCCTGCACCACCAATTGCCTCGCGCCCATGGTGAAGGTATTGAACGACAATTTCGGCATTGAAAAAGGATTAATGACCACGATTCATTCCTATACCAATGACCAACGCATCCTTGATTTTCCCCACAAGGACCTGCGGCGCGCCCGTTCGGCGGCGGTGTCAATCATCCCCACCACGACCGGCGCGGCAAAAGCCATCTCGGAAGTCATTCCGGAAATGAAAGGCAAACTGCACGGCTACGCCCTGCGCGTGCCGACTCCGGACGGTTCGGTAACCGATTTGACGGTTATCCTCAAAAAAGCGGCCACGCCGGAACAGATTAATGAAATGTTCAAAAAAGCGGCCAATGGCGGTAGTTTGAAAGGATACCTTGCTTATTCCGAAGACGACATTGTGCTGCATGATATCGTCGGCGACAATCACAGTTGTATCTTTGACAGCAAACTGACCATAGCCATCGCCGATAACATGGTTAAGGTGGTCGGCTGGTATGACAACGAATGGGGTTATTCCTGCCGTTGCGTTGATTTGATCAAGAAGATGGCTTCAACTTTATAAGCAACTAATCACCACTGATTACACGGATGGCACGGATAACAGAAAAGCGGTCATACAGTTGGATAGTCAGACGATCGGGCCATTATCAATGTAATCCCTGGCCGAGCTCCCTGGCCGACCCGAGTCGTCTCGGGCAGGCGGGCAGGCCGTGATATCCGTGGTTCCGCCTTTGCGGATCCGCCGGGGCGGAAAAAATGTTTTTGGAAAAGCCATGAATAAAAAAAGTGTTCGTGACGCTGATTTGCGCAATAAGCGCGTTTTGATGCGCGTGGATTTCAACGTACCCTTGGAAGGCGACAGGATTGACGATGATACCCGCATCCGCGCCGCCCTCCCGACTATTCAATACATCCTCAACCAGGGTTCAAGCCTTGTGCTCATGAGCCATCTGGGTCGGCCGGACGGCAAGTCCAATCCTCAATTCAGCCTGAAGCCAGCGGCAAAGCGGCTTTCCGAGCTGTTGGGTAAGCCGGTTCAATTTGCACCAGATTGTATCGGACAAGCCACAATTGCCATGGCCAAAGCGCTTAAACCGGGCGATGTGCTTCTCCTGGAAAACCTGAGATTTTACCCGGAAGAAGAAGGCAAAATTGATCTGCCAAAAACGGCCCCGGAAGATCAACGGAAAGCGGCCAAGTCCGAAATGAAGATCAAGCAGAAAGCGTTCGCCGCGCAGATTGCGCAGATGGGGAATGTTTATGTCAATGACGCCTTTGGCACGGCGCATCGGGCTCATGCTTCAATTGTCGCGGTAGCGGAATGTTTCCAGGAGCGCCTGGCTGGTTTCCTGATGGAAAAAGAAATTGAATATTTAAGCAAAGCCACTTCCAATCCGGCCAAGCCCTACGTGGCCATAATCGGCGGGGCAAAGATCAGCGACAAGATCAATGTCTTGACAAACCTGATAAGCAAGGTCAACGCACTGCTTATTGGCGGCGGGATGGCTTACACGTTTTACCGGGCAAAGGGACTGCCGGTCGGCAAATCCCTTGTTGAAATTGAGAAAGTTGACTTGGCAAAATCGCTCTTGGCCGAGGCCGAAAAGGCTAACGTAAAACTCTTATTGCCAGTTGATAACGTCATCGCGGATGCCTTCAGCACCGACGCCAACACAAAGGTCGTTGACGAAAACGGCATCGATGAAGGCTGGATGGCGCTTGATATCGGCCCCAGGACGGCAAATTTATTCGCCGCAGAAATCGCCAATGCAAAAACAATTATCTGGAACGGGCCGATGGGCTGTTTTGAAATGGCGCCATTTGAGGATGGAACTTTTGCTATTGCCAGAGCCATTGCCGCCAATCGTTCCTGCATCAGTATTATCGGTGGCGGCGACAGCGTCAGTGCCGTCAACAAGAGCGGTCTGTCGGATAAGATGAGCCATATCAGCACCGGCGGCGGCGCAAGCCTGGAATTTCTTGAAGGAAAAGAACTGCCCGGAATCGTTGTTTTAAGCAACAAATGAGATTATGACAGAAAAAAATTCAGCCGCAAAACGCAAGCCGCTGGTCGCCGGGAACTGGAAAATGAATAATACGGCCGCGGAGGCATCCGCATTGGCAAAGAATCTGACCCGTCTTCTGGTGAACATCAAGGGGGTTGACGTTGTTATCTGCCCGCCTTTCACCGCGTTGGCCACGGTTGGCGCCGTCATCTCCGGAACAAACATCGGACTTGGCGCGCAAAACATGCATTGGGAAAAATCGGGGGCATTTACCGGTGAAGTCTCGGCTGCCATGCTCCGGGATTTATATTGTCACTATGTCATCCTCGGGCATAGCGAGCGCAGGGCCTTGTTCGACGAAACCGATGAAGTCGTCAACCGCAAGGTCAAGGCCGCCCTCGCAAACAATCTCCATCCGATTGTCTGCATCGGCGAGACACTTTCCCAGCGCAAATCCGGCAAAACTGAGGAAATAATAAAATCGCAATGCCAGAACAGTTTCAAAGATCTGGATGCTTCCAATTTCAGCAATATGATCCTTGCCTATGAGCCAGTCTGGGCAATCGGCACCGGCATGACCGCCACCCCGCAACAGGCCCAGGATGTCCACCGGTTGATCCGTCAGCTTGTTCAGGATCAGACCGATGAAAAAACAGCCTTGTCAATCCGCATTCTGTATGGCGGGAGCGTCAAGGCGAACAACGCCGCCGAACTGTTCAATCAGCCCGACATTGACGGCGGACTTATCGGGGGTGCTTCGCTTGATGCGGATTCGTTTGTCGCAATCGTTAACGCCGCCCTGCTGAAAACAATATAATATCGGAAATTAAATATGCTTCTCTTTAAAATATTATTAATCGCCGTTGAAGCAATCTGCAGTTTTTTGCTGATCGTCTTGATTCTCCTGCAAAAGGCCAAAGGAGAAGGGCTTGGCCTGGCATTCGGCGCCGAAATGGGCGAATCAATCTTTGGGGCGCGCGCCAGTAGCGTGCTTGTAAAAGCCACCATGTGGCTCGGAGCTATATTCATCTTGAACACGGTAATCCTTGCCACAATTTATTCCAATGCCTCCCCAAAATCCATTTTGGGCGGACGACAAGCGCCGATGGAACAACGCGCGGCCCCTGCTCCCGCGCCAGCGTCTTTGCCCGTTATGCCAACAATGCCGGCGACTGAAACTCAGCCGCAGGTCCCTGCGCCGCAAACGCCGGCCGCCCCGTGAGGAGGCAATTGCCCATCACGTTATACATTGTGCCTGTCATTCCCGCGGAGGCGGGAATCCATTTGGCGATATGCGGATAAATCTTGATTCCCTGGCCGAGCTCCCAGGCCGACCCGAGTCGTCTCGGGCAGGCGGGCAGGCCCATTTTCCACGCTTGAAGGCGTGGCAAGCATGGGACCATGCCATTGGCTTGGCAAGCTTGTCACGTTTACCAAGCTGGAAGCATGGCGTTTCGCGTGAATGACAAAAAGACTTAAAAACACCGCGATAATGAAAGACTTGCACTTATTAATATTTATATCATCGCTTGCCACCTTAATTTCCCTTTCACCTGCCGCCGACATCAACAGCACGGAAAATCCAAACACGCTTTACGGCGTCGCCGAACGGATCCGCGGATTTGATCCGGTCATGGCCGGTGACGTGGCCTCGGCCCTGGCCATAAGCAGAATTTACGAAGGCCTCCTGCAATATTCATACCTTGCGCGCCCCTATCAGGTGGAACCGTGCCTGTGCGAAAAAATGCCCGATGTTTCCGATGATGGGCTGATCTACACCTTCTCTGTTAAAAAGGGCATATATTTCCAGGACGATCCGAGCTTTACTGCAACGGGCGGCAAGGGCCGCGAACTGACGGCTTATGATTTTGTTTATGCAATGAAACGCGTGGCCGATATTAAGACCGGCTCAACCGGTTATTGGGCTTTTAATGATCGCGTCATCGGCCTGGATGAATTTCGCGCCGCTTCGGGAGGCGAGCATCCAACCGATTACAATATGGCGATTGAAGGCCTCAGCGCCCCCGACCGTTACACGTTGCGCATCCGCTTGAAACAGCCATACCCGCAACTGCTTTGGATTCTTACCATGCATTACACCTTCGCCGTCCCCCGCGAGGCGGTTGAATATTACGGCCGCGATTTTGTCAATCATCCGGTCGGCACCGGCCCCTACTGCCTCAAATCCTGGGCCAGAAATTACCGGATTGAATACACCCGCAACCCAAAATGGAAACAGACCGGCCGCATTGAAAACTACCCATTGAACGGCAATGATTCTGACGCAAAACTTGGAATGTTGGCCGATGCCGGCAAACCGATCCCGTTCATTGACCGGATCGTGCAGTACGTCGTCAGTGACTCAACGACCCTGTGGTTTATGTTTCTGAAAGGACAAATGGAGTCATCGGGTATTTCGCGTGACAACTGGGATGCGGTTATCACTTCTGATAAATCCCTGAAAAACGAACTCTCCGCCATGGGCATTAAGATGTTCAGCACGCCCGTTATGGAAACTTTTTATATCGGGTTTAACATGGATGACGCGATAGTCGGCAGTAACCCCTTTCTTCGCCAGGCCCTGGCCTGTGCATTTAATTCGGAACAATATGTCCGTTTCTACAACAACCGCGTTATTCGTGCCGCCGGCCCCATCCCACCGGGCATAGCCGGTTTTGAAAAGCAAGACTCCCCATATCCCTTTAATCTTGATCTTGCCAGGGATCTACTCTCTAAAGCCGGTTATCCTGAAGGCAAGGATCCGAAAACCAACCGCCGGTTAAAGCTGAACCTGGATATCGGCAACCCAAACGATCCGGAAGTCAGGGCTTCGGTTGAGCTTTTTTCATCATTCATGGACAAAATCGGAGTCCAAATCGTGCCGGTCTACAATAACTGGCCGACTTTTCTCTCGCGCCTTGAACGCCGGCAGGCGCAATTATTTCGTTTGGGGTGGGTGGCGGATTATCCGGACGCCGAAAACTTTTTGCAGCTCTTTTACGGACCAAATTGTTCGCCCGGGCCGAACCACTGCAATTACAGAAACAAATCATTTGACGCGCTTTACGAAAAGGCGCGGGTAATGGCCGATTGCCCCGAACGCACCGCGCTCTACCGGCAAATGGCCGAAATCGTCACCAGGGATTGCCCATGGATTTTTGAACAGCATCCCTTGTCCTACGGCCTTCATCATCACTGGCTGAAAAACTACAAACCCCATGATTTTCCGTATGGCATGAATAAATACCACGCGGTTGACTATAAGGTGCGCGAGCAGTGGAAAAAAGAGCAAAGAACAAGAACGAAGAATAATTTTACCGCGGGGCAGTGAAATATTTTAAGACGGGATAAAACTCTCCCTGCCCGACATGGCTGAAATGGTTTCGGCAATCAGCGCGACCGTTGCCTCCAAATCACCGAGCGAGACCACTTCCACGGAAGTATGCATGTAGCGGTTCGGAATACTGACCAGCGCCGCGGCACTGCCGCCCCGCGCCAATTGCATCGCATTCGCGTCAGTCCCCGTCGCCCGCGGCTCGGCCTGCATCTGGTATTTAATCCCTTTTTTCCTGGCCGTATCGCAAAGCATTTTGCCGAGAACCGGGTTGATATTCGCGCCAGCGTGAAGAATCGGCCCCTTGCCAAGGGCGATTTCGCCGCTTTTCTTTGGCTCGCCCGCCGGAAAATCGGATGAAAATCCCACGTCCACCGCAATGCCCACGTTCGGCTTGATGGCATACGAACTGGTTACCGCTCCCCGCAGGCCAAGCTCCTCCTGTACCGTTGAAACGGCATACACCGCCACCTTGATCTTTTTGCCTGCAAGCGCGCGCAAGACCTCGGTAACCACCCATGCCCCCACCCGGTCATCAAAAGCACGTGATGACACAAGCCCGTTACGCAGTTCAATAAAGTCCGGAACAATCACAACCGGATCGCCAATTCCCACGGCCTTGAGGGCGTCCTTCTTGTCTTTTGCGCCGATATCAATCCATAAGTCATCAAGCTTGATCTCCTTGCCGCGTTCGGCCTGATCCATCATATGAATCGGCTTACGCCCCACCACCCCGCGCACCACGCCTTTGGAGGCAAGAACGCACACCCGCTGGCTGATCAGCACCGCCGGATCACAGCCGCCAATGGCCGCAAAATATAAAAATCCGTTGCTGTCAACATGGGTGATCATAAAGCCGATCTCGTCGGCGTGCCCCGCCAGCATCACTTTCACGGAAGCCTTTTCGTTCAAAACGCCGATGACGTTTCCATGCACGTCGGTTGACACTCGCTCGGCAAACAACTTCATCCGCTGTCTGACGACCTTTTGCGCCGGAACTTCAAAACCCGAAGGCGAAGGTTGAAGCATAAGATTTTTCAAAAATACGAGTGATTCCTTATTCATTTTTTTCCTTTCAATTAACCCTCATATCGCATGTTTGGCGTGAAATATCCAGACTAAAAAAGAATCATTCCTTCATTAGCCGCTCTCGTTTTCGGAAAATGGCGGCGGGTGGCTTCCACAATGGCATCAATCTCGTCATCCTGTCTCTTGTAATCATGATGGGTTAAAATTAGCTCGCCGACTTTTGCTTTTACGGCAATCTCCACCCCTTCCGCCCAGCTGCTGTGCCCCCAGCCGCGGTGTGTTTCCATCTCATCCGGCGTATATTGGGCGTCATAAATAAGGAAATCGGCCTTGGAACAAAACTGCAATAAAATATCATCCAGTTTTGGATCGCCGCATTCATGATCGGTAACAACCGCCACCGACCCTTCGGCAGTTTCCAACCGGTAGGCAAGCGAACCCTGCGGATGATAAAGATGGCACCATGAAACCCGGACGCCATATAATTCAATGCTGTTTCCGCCACAGGCGGATTCGCCCGAGGAGAAAGCGCCCTCCGGCAGATTATTAAATTCAAAGCTGGCGGCGGTTTTATCCATCAGCACCGGCCAGTATGGAGGAGTGAACAGGTTCATCAGCGTTGACCGTAAATCCGGCCGCCGGGACGGATCAGCCATCAGTTTTAGCGATGATTTTTGGTTGTAAATGCGTTTCAGAAACGGCAAAGACAACAAGTGGTCCAGATGAAAATGCGTGAACAGCATGGTCGCCGGCAATAATTCTTCATCTTTTGTTTCGTCAATCAGGGATATTCCCGTGCCAGCGTCAATAATAATCAAACCCTGGCTCGTCTTGAGGCAAAAGCAGGTGGTGTGACCGCCATATTTTTCAAAACATTTACCCGAAACAGGCATCGTGCCCCTGGCGCCTAATATGACGAAAGATTCCTTCATAATTTTCAGCTTGCTCTCACAGAATTAAAAAATTTTCACCGCAGAGGCGCAGCCTGCCCGCCTGTGCCCGAGCGCCGGCCAGGGAGATCGGCCAGGGAGATCGCAGAGGTAAAATAATTCTTTTATTAAAAAATCAGAACCGAATAATATTTTCTATCTCCGCGTACTCCGCGCCCCTGCCCGCAATGCTACGCATAGCGTTGCAGGCGGGTCTAGCCAAGCGGGCGGTGAAATTCTTTTTCCATTTCGCTGATCCGCTTTTCCAGCGCGTCAATCCGGTCAAGCAGATCAAAAATAAGCGCCATTGAATCAAAACTTATCTGAAGATGACGCCGCATGCGCAGAATCTTGCAAACCTGCCGTACAGCTTCCGCCTGAAACAAAAGCGTTTCTGACCGCGCGCAAGGAGTGATCAAATCCAAATCGGCCAATTGCGCAATAATCTCGGAGGTTGTGCCGGAAAGAAATGCCAGTTCCTGTGGAGAAAGGCCGCTTTCCGAAAAATCTCCGCTTTGCTCTTTAAATTCCGCATTCGAAGCATAGCGCTCTTTGGTGCTCATGTGTTTTTGTCTATCCTTACTCGTCATTCCCGCGAAGGCGGGAATCCAGTCTTTTCTAAATCATCTGGATTCCCATTTTCATGGGAATGACAACCATACGAAAATCATAATAAAAACAGGCAAAGTTGCGTATCATAGTATTATTTTTCCCTTGGCTTAAATGATGATGTTTTGGCTAACTCTTCAAACAGCTTCTTTTCCTCTGCCGATAATCTGCTCGGAACGGCAATTATAACCGTAACAATCAAATCCCCCGGGTTGTGTCCGGGAAACCCCTTGCCCCGCAGACGGAACTTCTGGCCGGACTGAGTCCCCGGCCCAACCGTTAAAGACGCCTTGCCTTCCATGGTCGGCACATTTATTTTTGCGCCCAGCACGGCTTCCCATGGCGCAATCGGCACGGTAATTTCCAGTTTTTTACCGCTCCATTTAAATATCGGATGGGGAGCAATGGAAACATGCAAATACAGGTCACCGGCTGAACTTTCGGAATGGCCCGCTCCTCCCTGTCCGGCAAGTCTTATTTTCATTCCGTCAACGGTACCCGGCGGAATCCGGACATTATAATTCATAGTCTGGCGCTGAACCCGGCCATGCTCATCAAGCCTGGCAGTTTGCAATGCGATGGATTTTTTCCCGCCATGGAAGGCGTCCTCAAGACTGATTGTAATGTCGGCCTCATGATCCTGCCCCCGCGCTCGCCTCGCTGAGTCGGCGAAGCCATCCGGCCGAAACGATTGACCCTCCCCCCTGCCGCCGAAAAGGGTTTCAAAAAAATCACTGAAGCCGCCCAGATCATCGCGGGTAAAACCGGAGGCGGATGGCTCGCCGTAAAACTGATAGGAAGAATCTTCCCATCCGGGCGGTGGACGGAACTCATCGCCCGAATGATAATTCGCCCCGAATTCATCGTATTTTTTGCGCTTCGGCGGATCGCCGAGAACCTCATAGGCTTCGGCAATTTCTTTAAATTTATTTTCGGCGTCCGGACTCTTGTTCACATCCGGATGAAATTTGCGCGCCAATCTGCGATAGGTTTTGCGGACTTCATCCTGGGATGCGCTCCGTGCAACGCCGAGCGTCTCATAATAATCCTTGTATCTTACCGGCATTTTAATTAGGCCTTCGGTAACTGAAAACTGTAGTCGGCCTCATTGAGGCCGGTCCGGGGTCAACGACCCCGGCTACATTTTTTTCCGCCACAGGCGGATCCGCCTGTGGCGGAAAATTCATATGGATTGAATTTATTTTTTATTCTGACTACTGTCTACTGACTTCTTGTTTGCCTCCCTGAGCATATCCGCCACATTCTTATACCCTTTCAGCTCGGCCCATTGCAGCGCTGTCTGCCCGTAGTTATCCGCGGCGGAGGCAGCGGCACCATTTGATAAAAGCAATTCAACGGTTTTATCCTGTCCTTTCATTGCGGCCAGATGCAAAGGAGTCAGTCCCAGGTCGTTCTTTATATCAAGCGCCGCGCCCTTGCGCACAAGCAGGTCAGCCGCGTCATACTGCTCAAATTGAATGGCGAGGCTCAGCGCCGGGTTGCCGCTGTTATCGCGCACATTTAAGTCGGCGCCGTTTTTGGCGAGCAATTCAATCACCTTGCACCGGCCATACATGGCCGCCGTGTGCAAAGGCGTCATTCCCATATTGTCGCGCGCGTTTACATCTGATTTTGCGCGCACAAGTTTTGCAACAATTTCATCAAATCCCCTGCCGGCGGCATTATGCAAGGGAATTCTCAGCCGCACGTTCCGGATATTAACATTCGCTCCCCTGGCAATGAGCGCCTCCGCAACCTTCAAACGGCCGTTAAATGCGGACAAATGCAAAGGCGTGGCGCCGGCATCATCCCGCGCATTCAAATCAGCGCCATGCACGAGCAGCATTTCAACCGTCCGGGTCTGCCCCGCGCCGGCGGCCCAATGCAAGGGCGTATAACCGGCGCCGCCCTTAGCCTTGACCAGGCCCGGATCCTTTTACAAAAGCATCTTGACCAGCTTCAGGTCTCCCTGCTCGGACGCCTGAAAAATGGGATTCACCATAACATCAGCGGATCTCGTCGCCAAAGCGCCGGCCAGCAAACCAACTAAAAGGATAAGTATCATTCGCATATTCGCCTCCTCCATTTGTTTTTACCCACATATTTCATGAGCGGATTACTGCTTATGAAATATGTGCTTTGGCTATAATCCGCCACTGGCGGATTATAGCCAAAGTTTCGGCGCGGCGTAAATACGCCTTGCTCAAGATTAACCCTTCGACGCACCGAAAGGATAATCCTGAGCAAGCATGCTCTTGCGTGCGCGTCGAAGCCTTTCAGGCGGATATTTCACGTGAAATATCCGGATTAAAGAATATTATACTTGATCAGGCCAAGATTCAACTAACAATCGTAACGACATGTCAAGGTTAAAGCTCGCGCGATGACCCGCTTCGCCGATCCGCCTTTGGCGAGGCTTCGTCCGGACTTCGGCTCCGAGACGAGCAAGAAAGCTTCGCAGAACGAGCCCAGCGAGGCGAGGTTTGACATTTACGGGCTGGGAGGCGGAGTGACAGGAGCGACAGAATAGCGGCTGACTTCGTAACCGGTTCCATTGAAAAGGAGCGGAAGAGGACTTGATTCACCTTTGATGGCAAAGGCGGAAAACGGATTTTTCCCTTTTTCCCCTCCCGGCACGGGAATCAGGCGAAAGGGATTTACCAACGCATCCTGAAGAACGGGATCAAGCTCATTCAGATTTTTTACCGTTTTCAAAAGTTTAAAGACCCGATATTCATCAAGCCGATTCGCGCTCAAAATGGTTGCCCGTACAAACGCGCCGGCAGTTGGTTTTTTTGCCTTTAACGTTTCGGCAAGCGCCGACGAGTCCTGAACCAACTTTTGCAGGGAGGAAGGAACTGCATCGTTCACCCCTGCCCATTTATAATCCACCCCGTCCGATTGTCGGACCACAATGCGCGTGTTGCCGGGAATGGCTTGCGAAGGCCGCGGCATGTTCCGATTTGCCTCCCTTTTGCCCGGCAGGTCTGTTAATGAAATTGCAGATAAGGTCTTGAATATATTTGCCCCAGCAACGCCAAGGGAATCTTCCTGCAATTCCTTTATGTTATCATCCTCGCAGGCATAGCGCTGGACAAGACCTTTTTCGTTCAGATAAACGGTAGTGGACTTGACGGTGCTATCCTGGCTCGTGGAAAATGGTTTAATTTCAATGAAGATGAACGCGCCGGTCTGAGGAATGCTTTCACACCAGCTGTTTAAGGCAGTAACCGACAAAATAAGGGCAAGTAATCGTAAGGACATATCAGTTTTTCCCACCAGATTAAATTAGGTTTACGGCAACTGAAAACTGTAGCCGGCCTCGTTGAGGCCGGTCTTTTCCGGGGTCAACGCCCCCGGCTACAACTTTGTCCGCCGCAAGCGGCCTGCCCGAGCTCGGCCAGGGATCCGCCTCAGGCGGAAAATTCTTATGCATTACAATAAAGCCGGAGCGCAATCGCCCCGGCTTTATCATCCAACCAATGCGCCAATTACTGGACGTTCAACACACCCATTCCGTAATAGGTGACATCAGGATCCAGATATCCATTCACGATCGTGTCCAGACCGAAGTAGAACTTCCATATTCCCGCCGGCAAGCCATGCCAACTGAACACCGTGTAGGGAGTGGGGAGATCAAAAAGCGGTCCCTGATAAATGGGCCGGACATCCGCGAAACCACCGTACGCCTGTTGCCACTGTAAGTTACCGTCCAGATAGAAGATAGCCCCTAATGTTTCGGCATAGGCCACCACCCACCAGTCACACCATGTACCGGCAGCCGAGCCGGTTCTGAGAAGAGCTTGTACGATCACGGGGCTTCCATATGTGACTGTTGTTGAATCGTCATCGTTGATGCGGACAGCAGGGCCAAAAAGAGGCCAACCCTTATCATAATAATAACTTAAGCTGCTGGCGCCCTGGAAGTTGGAGGCCTTGACCCAATAATAATATCTGGGCGAAAGAATGTCTTGAACGGTCACGGCTGTATCCATGTAAGTGGTGGTAGGACTGTTAACCTGACCAATCTTCACTGCATTATAGCTGGAACTATCGGTACTGCGCCAAATTTCGTAGGTTGACGCGTCTGAGACAGCATTCCATGATACCTTGACAGAATCAAGGTAAAAGCCTTCGCTGGCCGTTACACCGGACGGGGCGTATGGTATAGACGCATCCACTGTAATCTGCATCGAAGCGGTGCGGGTGAACGACTCATTCACCGGCGTATTCGTTGTTGCGGTGGGGAGGTCACCGACGTCAGTCGCGGAGGGCAGCTGATCGCCATATATATAAGTGGCAGCGTTAGCACTGTTATCCGCCGAGACCACGACATCGTAAATGGCATTATTGGTCGGCGTAAAGATACCGCGGTAAGTACCATTAACGGTGTTAGTGAGCGTAATGCTGGTCGAGTTGGTCTCTGGGTCGGTGATTGTCGCCTTGACCACAGCGCCATTGATGGAATTGTTGCGGGTTAAACGGGCAACAATTTCAACCTGATTCGGGTAAGAAACAGAGTTACTACCCAATGATACCGGCGTCAGATAATAGGAGAATCCGTTCACCCCGGCGTTGACCTGGTAACGTAACGAAGTGCCGCTTGCAACGGTGCCGCCTACCTTCCACTGGCCAATCACTGGCAAGGAAGCGGTGAATAACAGCAAACGTTCCGTTCCGCTCGTGTTGGTGGAAACCGCCGGACGAACGCCCCCGTTCGGATCCGTCAAATTGAGCGCGACAGTATTGGTAGAATCATAGCTCACGGTAACGTTTATATCAGCAATCGTGGAATCAACCTGGAACGGGATGCTGACTGTACTTGTTCCTTTGGCGGAGGTTCCCGACGCCATATAAGTGCCGTCGGCCAGGTTTTGACGGGCAGAGACAGATGCGAAAGCATCCTGGAAAGCCGCCGAAATCGCGGCCAATGAAGCGGGAGAATCATAGTAAGTGCCGCCGGTCATTCCGGCCATGGCGAGCAGGGTTGAACTAACATATCCGTATCCAAAGGCCATGATTGGAATTTGCGCGGTCTGGAAACTGGCC
>Ga0247840_10001063_pt1 | contig 55222 bp, 54 predicted proteins | sample LaCruzMarch2015__FD_192404 | JGI IMG/M metagenome (GOLD analysis project Ga0247840, IMG submission 192404) | Freshwater microbial communities from meromictic Lake La Cruz, Castile-La Mancha, Spain - LaCruzMarch2015_17m | ecosystem: Environmental > Aquatic > Freshwater > Lake | place: Spain... | reverse complement strand
TATTTTTCATATAAGAGATTCCTTTTAATTGTTTTTGTTTTTTTTGTTATACAAAATTATTAATTATTTGGAGTCTCTTCCCTTTTTATAAAAAAAATATTTCAACTAAGTTTTAATTTATACCAAATAAACTCCGCTACTTAAGTCTTTTGCATCAAAATTTATTTTATGGTTGCCAGCCTGCAAATAATCGTTAACTAAGGTAACTATTTTTTGACCAAGAATATTATATATGAAAAGTTCAGTTTCTCCTGATTCGGATAAGTATATTTGAAAATTAGTAAAGCTATTAAATGGATTAGGAAATGAGGTTATTGAAAAAGATTGTGGAATCAAACTTATCTCATTATCAACATCAGTAATCGTTCCCATTTTCACTCCATTTATTATTGCGCCTTGTAAATAATAGCTGCCATTCGTGAAAATAAAATACCAGACTATTCCTAAGCCTTTATTAACAACAATAGGTCCAGGAGAAGTGAATGGTGTCCAAATTGTATCATTAATAGTTAGTTCAACATCCTCGAATTGTTTAGCTTCATTTTTTTTATTCAAAAAACTATAATAAGTATCGTCCCAAAATGTCGAAGCAATACCCCTAGCATTTAAATTAAATCTGCATGTAAACCAGAAAGATGAATCTGATAGATTAAAGTCCAGTCTTTTATACTCTATACAATTAATAGTATCTCCTATATATCGATAGACACTATTTTCTTCTTCTCTATCATACCAATATTGCTCTGTGGTATCATTAAAGAACTTCTTTTTAATAATTTTGTAATTTTTACCATTTTGCATAATAGTGTCGCCTATGATTTTTTGATAAAAGTAGACAGGTCCTTCTGATGTCAAAGCCATATATTCCCAATAATTACCAGTTTGCATTGGGTACCAATCTGTTGTATCAACTTGAGCAGCAGTAATAAATGAGAATATTATTAGAGCAAAACAAACTATTATTATTTTTTTCATTTTTATTTCCTTAGTTAAAGATTATGGTAATTTGCTTTTTCAAAGTTATGTAAAACCAGTAGGATAGAACCTTGTGTTAAAAGAAAGGTATTTGGTATGCAGTATGTAAATAACTGCGGCATAATTAATTACATAAACAAATAAGTAAAAAGGCAGTGGGCAGAGTGCTGTAAGTATTGTTAACATAAGCACTTCCTCTCGGTGGCACCAAAAGAGAGAGAGAGAGGCAACTTGCGTGCCAGAAAGATTATTCTGTTACTAAAAAAATATTTGAAATGTAACTGCACAATAACCCTTAGAATTATTGATTTAAGTTAAAAGAATATTTTTGTTAAGTCAAGGTTAAGTTTTTAGGAAAAATAAATTTGATTCAAAGAAATATTTATTTAATCTTAACATTTTTTCAATCTCACTCCACAATTATCTCATCAATCATTAGCCAGGGTTTGCCGCCAGCCTCAGGGTGATATGACGGAAGTGCTTCCAAGTTCTTTGCAAATATTTTAATATATCGTGCTTTAGAATTTTGCAATAGAGAAGTAAAATCCTTTTGAGACCAATCAGCATTTCGTAAAGAGGACTTATGCTCAATTCTCTCAACTTGCTGATATGTTTTTCCATCATCCGAGATATAAAACTGAACATATTCCGGATACACAACCCACGATGATGATGCTTGAAAAAACCCGATTGCAATTTTATTTACATCTGTCATTTCACCAAGATCAATAACAGCATCAAAATCAGTTCCCTGATAACCTTGCCACGATTTATCACCGCCGCGAAAACTATCTGAACCACGTAAACCATCAGTTAAAGCATTTACGCCACCAGCCGAGAATTTTTCACTAAACGGATAAGTTAACTTTACTTCTTTACCCGTTGCTTTGTTAAAAGTTATTCCTTTTGAAAACATCTTACCAACAATTTTATCATTCCTGAATGCCTGAAGATTAAGCGTGCCGCTTTCTGAAATCGAAAACTCATTCCATTTCAAAGGAACAGCATTGATTTTACCATCTTGCATTGTAATTCTTTTGACGGTTATACCTTCCTGTAATTGATGCAAATCAACTTTGAATGAATTATTCGCTTTATCAAATTGAAATGAAATAGAAAACGGTTTTGTTTCCAATCCGTAATTAACTTTTAGCAAGTCAAGATTATCATAATGCTTTTGAACGCGTAAACGAAACTCCTCAAAATTTCTTTCTGCAGGATAAGACCAAACAACTTCAGATAATGCTAATAATCGAGGGAATAATCTATCATCAACTAATTCCTGCGGCGCATATTCTGTCCACATATTTGCTTCACTGCCAAGCACATGTTTTCTTTCATCAGCCGTAAGTTCAGCCGGCACCGGATCAAAGAAGTAAACTTTTTGCATATCAGTAACATCAATAGGATAATCAAAATAACAATGGCTTGTAGGCGAAACAATTACATCGTGTCCCTGTTTAGCAGCATCAATAGCGCCTTTAATGCCGCGCCACGATTGCACAGTTGCATTTGGTGCAAGCCCGCCTTCAAGTATTTCATCCCAGCCGATAATTTGTTTGCCTTTTGAATTGATAAACTTTTCCATCCGCTTTATAAAATAACTTTGCAATTCGTGAGCATCTTTTAGATTTTCAGTTTTGATTCTCTCATTACACTTAGGACAATTTTCCCATCTTTCTTTTGGAGCTTCATCACCGCCGATGTGAATATATTTTGAGGGAAACAATTCAACAACTTCGCTGATAACATCTTCTAAAAACTGAAAAGTTTTTTCGTTGCCGGCGCAATAAATATCGTAATAAATTCCCCAGAAAGTACCTACTTCAAAAGGTCCGCCTGTGCAGGAAATTTCCGGATAGCAAGCAATAGCAGCCGTTGAATGACCGGGCATTTCAATTTCCGGCACAACGGTAATAAACCGGCTTTCCGCATAAGCCACAACTTCTTTAATATCTTCTTGCGAATAAAATCCGCCGTAAACACTACCGTCATCATAAGTGCGCCATGCGCCTTTATTTGTAAGCTCGGGATACTTTTTAATTTCAATGCGCCATGCCTGATCTTCAGTTAAATGCCAGTGAAACACATTCATCTTGTGATATGCAAGCAGATCAATATATCTCTTAATAAAATCTATGCTCATAAAATGACGGCAGCAATCCAAATTAAGACCGCGCCAGGAAAATTCAGGATTATCAAGTATAACAACGGAGGGAATCTTTAATTTAATCAAATTAAGGTCGGTCATAGAATCAGAATCAGGCAAAACAATTTGCCGCAGTGTTTGAACTGCATAAAACAATCCATTCAATTCAGAGGCTTCCATCATAACATTGTTTTTATTTACTGCAAGAGTGTAGCCTTCCTTTTTATAATCATCAGCTTTATTTGTGATTGAAAAGATTATGGAATTATCTTTTACTTTTCCGTCCCACTCGCTTGTTTGCAATTCATAATCAACAATATCATTTAATATTTCATTAAGGTAAACCGCAATGTTTTGAGCACTCTTTTCATAAAATATTTTTGTAGAAGTATTTAATTTGAAAGAGCCTTCGTTTACAACTATGCTTTTTGGTTTTGGTATAATGTTAATTTGATCTTTCATTTCTTGTGCATAAAATAATGATGATGAAAATACAGCGAGTATAAAAATAAAAGTACATTTAAGAGTCTTCATAAATATTGTCAGATTGTTTTAGATGGTTAATTGAATTACATTGTTAAAAGTCTATACAACAAAAAGAAATTTCTGTTAATCAGTAAAAACTTTTTGCATAAACTTAAACTCTTCTTCAGTTAAAGAATTATCTGATCCTGCAAGATTTGATTTTACCTGATCTAAATTTCTAAAACCGGGTATTACAGCGCCTACTTGCTTGTAATAAAGAAGGTACTGTAAAGCAGCGCGCGAAAGCTCCTGATTGGATGAACCGAATTTAGTTTTGAGCATTTCAATTTTATGTTCAAGTTTTGCAAGATTTTCGGGATTGAAACGCGGCGCATTAGCACGGTGATCTCCTGCTTCAAATTGCGGTGGATTTCCTTGATGATATTTACCTAATAATAATCCTTGCGCAACCGGACCAAAAGCAACAAAAGAAACATTGTATTCATCTAACATTTTACGTGTTGGCGAATCATCTTTAACAAAGCTATCATCAAGCGCAGATGCCATACTTTGTATTACATCGGGTTTTACTTTTGGTATTAGCTTAACAAAATCTTCATGCCTGTAAGCCGATTGCCCAATCAATCTTATCTTTCCTTCTTCACGTAGTTTGTACATAACCTCAATTGCATCATCAAGATATTTATCGTTCTCGCCAAAATCTCCGTGATGGAAATAATAAATATCAATGTATTCCCTTTTAAGATTAATTAAAGATTGCTCGCATTGATGACGGATATGTTTAGGTTCGTAAGCATGTTCTGCTGTTCCGGGAAACCAACCGATTTTAGTTGCAATAATAAAATTATTTGTGCGTTCGCCAAGAATGCGCGCTAACATTCTTTCTGCCCTGCCGTTGCCGTAAACATCAGCATTATCAAAGTGATTTACACCTTTATCAAGCGCATAGTTTATCGCTTCGGAAATTTCTTTTTCATCAACATTAGCCCAGCCATTGGGCGTTCCATTAACCCAATTTAAGCCGCCCATCGTCCAGCATCCAAGGCTTATCTCGGAAACTTCAACATCTGTTTTACCAAGTTTTCTATATTTCATTTATTCTCCTTTTTTAGCATTAAGAAATGTCCGTTTAAAACACTTGTAATTAAACGATGTTAAATACTGCAATTTTATGATTGATTTTATTTTTAGAAATATCACAAACAAATCTATCAATAAACTAATTTGTTTTTATATATTTAAACAATCTTACAGCACACCAAAGGCAAATAATCATTATTATTGACCACAATGGTATTAAATCCCAGCCTCCGATTATATTTGAACTTGATTGTGAAACAGCAATAAAAAACATAAGCAAGCAAATCAGTAAACCCGTTATTAAAAAGATAATGGTTAATACATAACCTAAAGGCTTATTTTTCCTGAACCAGTATAATGCAACATAGCCGGGAACAACAATAAAAGCTAAATTTATTTTAGCAGTCAATTGCGCAAAATTGCCGGCTTCTAAAAATATCGGAGCAATTCTGCCTGTAAATAAAAAAATAAAAAATTGGCTAAGCCAAACTAATAGCAGGATAGTCAAACAAAGTAACACCAACGTATTGATTAGCTTATTTTCGCGTAACGGAATACTTAAATCCATTATTTTGTTAGGATTTATAATCAATAATCCATTTGCAAAAGAAAAAACAGATAATAAAAAAATAGATAAAAATATTAGCAAAAAACTATTATAGCTTGTTCCAAAGAAAGAAAAAAAACTTGAATAAAAGACAAAATACACAACTCCTAATAAAATGATTTGTGCCTTTATTGAGCCGCGAGTTGCGTAGAATAAAGAAATGCCTAATAAAGGAGATACTATTACCAAGGTTAACAGATCAGCACCTTTAACAGAAGCAACAACCCATTTGTTGTCACTATATAAGTCTGGAATGAATAATGAGCCAACTGATTGAACAATCAAAAAAAATAATAAAATATACGATAACCTATAAGTAGGATGTAATGTATATCTAACCATATTGATATCCTTTTTTAAGATTTATATATATTAAATCAATTTTAAAACTACATGGCGGAATTTAATTAATCTAAAATAGAATGCAAGTTTATTAATTATGATAATTGCTTTAATAAATATTTTCCTGCTAAATTCAATAACCAGTTTCAACCGGGGATTTCATTTCATCTAACCCAATTTCTTCAACAAGATTACTATAATTAATTAAGTGAATATTATTCTTTTCATAAATATTTTCAGTCTTACTTTTTAAGAGTGCGTTCAATTCAGCTTGCCTGTGTTTGCTCATTTCATTCAAACCAAATGAATTCAAATCTTTCATCGCCTGCATTTCATCATTATCTTTTGCTATGTGGCAAACAAGCAAATTTATCTTGCCTTGCTGTACTTTCTCAACAAGATTAAAAAGATAACTTTCCTTTTCTTCAATCGGAACCGAGTACATACTTTCAAGATCAACTTCTCCAAAGTAACGCGAAATTGCAAGTTTATATTCCTTAGCAAGTTTTTCTACAATCGCTCTAAGCTCTGGTTTATCAACCGCAGTTCCCATATGATAATCAAGGTAAGTAATTTTTAATCCGCTCTTTATTGCTCTTTCGATTTGCGCACGCAGTTCAATTTCAACTTCAGCAGTTTTGGGATTGTTGGCAAAAAATGCAGCACGAGAAGGAAAGAAATATCCGTCCTTATCAATAAGTGATGATACTTTATCTCTTCCGGTAATTGGTCCCCAGCGATAATTTTTCCATTCTGCATTTAAAGTTAGATGTACGCCAACAGCTATTTCAGGATGTTCTCTTAGTATATCAACGCCTTCCTGATACCACGCGCAGGGAAACATAACTGATGCTGAAATCAATAAACCCGATTCAATCAACTCTTTTGCAGCCATATTAACCGAGTGTGACATCCCGATATCATCGCAGCGAATAAGTAATGTTTTTGATGAGTCAAAATTTTGAGCTGATATTGAATTGTTTAGCATTAAACAAAACACAATTGAACTAAAAATGAATTTCATTCTTTCTCCTTTTTTGCAGGCTTTATTGAAATGATAAAGACTTTTTTTTCATTCTCATCAACCGAGTAACTAATTCTCCAGTTTTGATATGCAAGTATAAAAGTATCCGGCTTACTTTTTGTATTTACTGATTTTATAATTCTTTTTCGTGCAGTATCGGCAGGATTAAACTCAAGCTGCAAACGCGCATAGCTTAACAGGTTTACGTTCAATTGTTCTCTTAAATCATCAGCAGACTTTTTTACTTTATCATCAAATATCACTTCATAAATATCTTCAATACCGCTTTTAACCCAGCCTGTTTTACTTGCAGCAAAAGAGTCCGAATAAGGCAGATATGGTTTTATATCAAGCACAGGCGAGCCATCTAAAATATCAGATTCGGAAATGTAGATTTTTAATCCTTCTACTTTCTCAAGTTTAACACAGCTCAATCCAATTTGATTGGGACGATAAGGAGCGCGCGTAGCAAAAACGCCAACTTTACTGCGCGTGTGCCGCGGCGGTGTTACTAACGGCTTCCAGTTTTTGTTTAGATGAAATTGATATATGATCCAGATGCGTTCAAAACCATTAAGGTCTTTTACAGCCTGATCAAAATTTTCTTTAGCGTTAAGATGAATAACAGTTATACTTCCCTTTGCTAAAACACCCTGCCGCGGAGTTTCGTATCTCTGTTTCAATTCAGATTGCACAACACCAATTGGTTTAATAATAATTTCATTAATCATTGCGAAATTTAATTGTAAACCAGTATCAATGACAAAAAAGAAGAAATTGTATTTACTTAACGTTAGAACAAATTGAAATCAATAAATAAAACAGAGCAGAGCTAATTTAAAACCGAAATGATAGTTTTTGAATTTCTTTTTACTGATTGATGTACTGCTTGAACAGTAGATTTATTATAAGCTAAATAATTATAAAACTTTAAGTGAAGCCGTTGAAGTCCATGCAGGTTTACCCCTGCTACTTTTTCCGCAGAGTGCAAAGTAAACAATAAATTTATTATAGGCAGCGCTGCCTATCTTATCAGCTAATGAGTTAACATTTAAGTGGCATTTTTCTTTTTTGCCACAAAGACTCTAAGGCACTAAGTTGGAAAACTCAGTTGAGAAACGGGAAACGTTAGACGAGAAACGAAAGACGAATTCAAAAGTCAAAATTCAAAAGTCAAAAAATTGAAAGATTGAAAATTCGGCGGTTGTTGAGTATCCAATCCTTCATCCGTCAGCTGACGAAGACGGACAGGATTGCTCAGAACCCTTTAATATAATTGCTGAAAATATTGCCGTCGCCTTTAGGCGGCGGTACAAATAAATAAAATCAATCACAGCTTTAGCCGCATTAAAACAAAATGTGGCTAAAGCCTTTTAGTTTTCTTTCTGTTCTTTATCCGTTGGCTGATCAGTCAAAGTCGGATAACGGCAATAATATAGGAAATAATTTAACTGCTGCACTTAACTTAGTGTCTTCGTGGCAAAACGAGAGACGAAAGAAGAAAAAAGCAAGAAGGGCGCTTCGATACATCCCGATTTAAATCGGGATTACTCAGCACCCTATTTACAAATGCTGAAACAAAATAATTATGTTTTCGATACGTCTCGATCCGTCGTCCGTCAGTTGACGGTGAAGGACGGGGCAAGCCCCGATTGTATCGGGCCAAGTTAATTCTAAATTCTTAATTATACATTCTAAATTGTCCCGGTTTTATCGGGACAAGTACATTTTTAATTGAAATCCTACTTCATCATTATCATTTTCTTAACCGATACATTTTTATCGTATTGCAATTTGTATATATAAACGCCGCTTGCTAACGATGATGAGCTGAAGTTTATTTCATAATATCCGGGCGCTTGCGCTTCGTGTACAAGTGTTGCTACTTCACTGCCGAGTATGTCGTAAACTTTTAATGTTACCATTTGTAAAGACGCATCGCGATGCGCCTCTACAAAGCTAGGAATTGAATATCGTATTTTTGTACTTGGATTAAACGGATTTGGGTAGTTCTGCTCAAGTTCAAACGTTGTTGCAATTTCCGGTTCAATAATTTCAACATCAGTTAAAATACCCTTTTCCGGCACTGGCAATTTTTTTGTTGTATAAATTTTAAAATCTCCTGGCGGTAAAGCAATACTTTCAGTAAGATTTGAAACATTCACACTATCGCCGCTAAAATAATCGTACCACCAGCCAGCGCGGCTAAAATTTTGATTTGTAGAAAGTTGAGTAACTCCAAAATTTCCTACAATAAAAACATCCATTTCTGAATGATATAAATTTATCTTCTTCATTGCGTTGGCAACATCTAAAGTAAAATTGTTTGTACTGAACGCTTCGTAGTTATTTTTAAGTTTTGCCAATGCTTGATAAACTTTATAAAGATTTGTGCGTCTGCCATCTGTAAGATAATTCCACAAAACTGGTTTCTCGCCGGTGCGTCCGTTTGTTTCAATACTGATATCGTAGCCAAGTTCTCCAAATTGCCAAATAAGTTTTGGTCCCGGTACAGTTAAGAAAAACGTTGCTGCAAGTTTAATTCTGTTTAATGCAACAGCAAGATTTTTAATATTATAATCACCTGACAAGTTGCCAAACTGAAGATTTTTATACATCAATCTTTCTTCATCGTGGCTTTCCATATAGCCAACTAAGTTAGGGTTAGTCCAGCCGCGTGCTTTATAGGAAACGTTTAAAAAATTTGATTTATTGGAATCGTGATAACCCATTGTTGCTTCGTTATAATTATAGTTCATATTACCCCAAAGGAGCATACCATAATTGGATAGAACAATCTCTTCATTGTTATCAGCAAAATGTTCAAGTATAACATAAGCAGAAGGATCAATCTGCCAGATTTTATTTGCCATACGTTTTAGAATATCAACTCTTGTTTGATCGTACTGCCCCCAAAGCCCAACATTTGTACCGCTGTTTTTTTGTGTAAATCCTTTAGAAAGATCAAAACGGAAACCATCAAACTTAAACTTGGTTAACCAGTATTCATTAACACGGTCAACAAAATATTTTGTTGCTTTGCTCTCGTGATTAAAATCGTTGAACACACTAAATGGATGCGTTGCAGTTGGATTAAGATAAGGATTGAAAACCGCAGGTCTGCTGTTTGCATTGTCCCACCACATCATAGCAAGCGGAGAAAGATTATCAGTTTGATTAAGCACCATATCAAGAATAACAGCAATTCCATTTTGATGACAAACATCAATAAATTCTTTGAGCTTATCAGCCGTTCCGTAATACTTATCAACTGCGGTGTGATAGAATGGGTTATATCCCCAGCTAAGATTTCCGCTAAATTCCATTATCGGCATCAATTCAATCGCATTAACACCAAGAGATTTTAAGTATGATAAAGTATCAATAAGAAATTGATAATTTCTTTGAGAAGAAAAATCTCTTATTAGTAATTCGTAAATAATTAATTTCTCTTTTGCCGGGCGCTGATAATTTGTTGCCTGCCATTGATATTCTGTTTGTGCACTTTGAACAATACTTACAATACTTTCTGTTTTCCCATCAGGATATGGTTTTAAGTTTGGATAAGTAGATGAACTAATGTATTCATCATTCCACGGGTCAAGTATTTTTTCTGAATATGGATCGCCTGTTCTAATTGTTCCATCAACAAGATATTGAAACGCGTATTCTGTACCAGGACTTAAATTAAGATCAATCCAATAGATTACGCTATCGGGAGAAATATATTGTCTTTTCAAAAAATAATCCGTTTGAACTTTCCAATCATTAAAATCGCCAACTAAGTAAACAAAACTTTTATAAGGCGCAAATAAAGCAAGCGTTGCTGTTGTTGAACTTGTGTAGTTTATTCCGTGCCTTAATCCTGCGGGCAGCGGCGCATCAGTAATTGGCGGATTTGCAAACATCATAAACGAAGTTGAATCAATTGTTCCCGACGTATCAACACCGACAACTTTAACAATATGTGCGCCTGCGGTATAATTTGAATGAGAAAAATTATAAGAAAGAGAATTTGTGCTTGATTGTGTTACCTGATTTCCATCCACAAACATTGTTAATGTAGAAACTTTTGTACCGAGTTCAACTGCACTTACTGAAATAGGAACTGTTTCATTTAATCTTACAAATGCGGGCGATCTTTGCGGATCGCCAAACGGAACTGAAACGACGGGATTATTTACTTGTAAATTTAAACCTGATTCATAAAGATCAATAAAAATATCCGGTCGCGTTTGTTTTGTTCCATCTGCACTTCTAAAAACAATCGAGAGTTTTAATATTTTTTCATTTGGGTTTGTAACAGAATAAAAACTTCGCGGATAGCCGACTGTAAGTTTATATTGATTTGTGCTTAATTTAGTTAGCGCAGGCTGCGTTGCATTAACTCCCCATGTTCCGATAACATGCTGCCATTCGCCCAGATTAGTTACAACACCTGTATGAGCATAAATAGTGCCTGTATAATTTAATAATTCGGATGCGCCTGTTTTAGTTGCATCTAAAAAAACAACAATGCTGTCATTTTGTGTTGGCGTTTCTGGCTGTGTGGTAACAGGCTGCGAAAACAAAACTACATTCGCAAAAAAAACATTAACTAATAAAATCTTAAAATACTTTATCATAAAAATTAAACTCCTGATTGAAAGGATTTTCTCTTAATATTTGTGCGAAAAATTAAATAACAAGTCTGCTATAAACAAGGTATAATTAGTTTTTTAATCATAATAATTAGCCAACATTTTTTAATAATAACTGCATCTGCACTAAATATTTTTTACGGTTGTGCCTTCCGCAAAAAGTAATGATTCATACCCGAACTTATCACGAATGCGAGTAACTGCCCGAAGCATTTTTTTTCTTTTCGCTTCATAATCTTCAAACAAAAATTCCTGCTCGCTTAGCGGAGAAAAATTTGTAACACCAACGCCTATCAGTCTGATTGCTACTCTGCGGGTGCGGGCTTTTTTCATCAGATCCCATGCGGTTTCAAAAATAATTTTATCATCATCGGTGGGCTTTACAGTTTTGGCGCGCGTTAAAGTCTGAAAATCAATGTAACGCAATTTTATATCAATTGTGGATGCTTGCCAGCCTTTTTTGCGTAACGATTGTGCAACTTTTCCGGTAAGATAAAATAGATTACTTCTCAGTTCCTCTTCACTTGTTACATCATTGCTAAAAGTATGTTCGCGCGAAATACTTTTTCTTGTTCTTGCAATTGTAAGATATTCTGTGCCTTCGCCGTGGGCTTTTCTCCATAGATCAACTCCGTATTTACCAAACGCAGCAGAAAAATAATCGGCAGGCAATTTAGTTATATCGCCAATTTTATAAATGCCGCGCACATTCAAACTTTGCTTCATTACTTTGCCAACACCCGGAATTGTTTCCACAGGCATAGGGGCAAGAAATTCTTTTTCCATTCCATGAATGATGAAGGTAATTCCGTTTGGCTTCATACAATCGGAGCCAATTTTTGCAATCGTTTTATTGCTGCCAATTCCAATTGAGCAGGGCAGCCCAAGTTTGTTCCATATTTCTTTTTGGATTTTTGAAGCGAACATAAACATAGAGCCGTACATTTTTTGCGTTCCGCTCATATCAAGATAAAACTCATCAATTGATGCTTGCTCAATTAGCGGCGCATAATTTTCAAGAATGTTTTTTACTGATCTGGAAAAGCGGGTATATTCATCGCCGTGACCGTGTAAATAAATTCCGTGCGGACAAAGTTTGTATGCTGTTCGTATAGGCATAGCGGAGTGTAAACCAAAGGCGCGGGCTTCGTAAGAACAAGCGGCAACTACTCCCCTTCCATACTTCGGATCGCCGCCTACAATTACGGCTTTGCCGTTAAGTTTCGGATCGAGAATTCTCTCCACCGAAACAAAGAAAGCATCAAGATCGAGGTGAAAAATTGTGCGCATAAAAATAAGTCAAAAATTAAAGATCAAAATTCAAAAGCAACTCAACAACTTTTAATTCAATTATACGATCTAATCCGTGTTAATCCGCTCAATCCGTGTCATCTGTGTTCCATTGTATTATAAGTTCGCCGCAACTGCTTCCAATCGCGGATATGCTTTTAAAATTGTTGGCGGCATTTCCACTTTTGCTTTTTCCTCCAGCAGATGAATTAACTCAAAAGCATTTGCAACTGCATCGCCCTGCGGATGATTGTTCATTATTACATTTACTTCTTTTACTTTTTGCTGAATTGATTTTATTTTTTGCTCTATTTCAATCAACTCGCCGGGCAAATACAAATAGTTGTAACGCGAACTCTGCTCTTCATAAGTCTGTGCTTTTCCAAAATTGGAAAGCGATCTTTTCCAAGCTTCAACATTTCTTCCGTGAAAACGAATGTAGGCTTTATCATTCGTAATAACAGGTTCAAACTCAATTGCCTGCCCTATTTGCGGCTGATCAATCGTGCAGAATGTTAAATCGTTTTCTCTAAAAAAATTATATGCGCTATTATTGTTCCAGCTTGAATGACGAACTTCAACAAAGCAATTTATATCGGAAAAAATATCCCTTAACTTTTTAATATGTTCGATTGAAACTCCATCAAACGAATATGAATATGGAAATTGAATAAGCAAGCCGCCAAGCCTTTCCGATTTTTTCAGCATATCAAGATTGTAACGAAAGGCTTTTATGTTTTGTTCATTAAAATTTCTTTTATGCGTAAAATCCTGATGAAGTTTGATATGAAAAATAAAATCATCTGCATCTTCAACTTTTTTAATCCAGCCTTCCACAACTTTTGCGCTTATGTAAGTGTAGTAAGTTGCGTTTACTTCTACACAATTAAAGTAGTGCGAATAATATTGCAGCCAATCAAATTTGCCTGATTGGTTTTTGGGATAAAAGTTTGGCACCCAATCTTTATAAGACCATCCTGCCGTGCCGATATTGTATTTAGGCATTCATATTACCTTAAAGAAAATTTTAATCCTGCTGTAATCCATCTTCCGGGCAGCGGAAGACCGGTTATATCTTTATAAGATTTATTAAACAAGTTAGTTGCTTTAATAAAAATATCAAACGAATTAATTTTATATGCTAATTGTGTATCAACTAAAAAATTTGATTCAACATTTACTCTATCCTCATACCGCAAAAACCAGCTCTGCTCTATATTAAAGAACAATGGATTTGAAATGTTTATAATCAACTGATGTTTTAAATAATCAAGCACATAACGCGACTGTAACTGCGCCGTGCTTTTATCCTGATTTAGATAAGTGTAACCCACGCCAAACTTGTGCAAAGGTATTTTGTTAAATAGCTGCTGCGGATTGATTGAGAAACCAATTTCAAATCCGTTTGTATTAACATCTGCAATGTTCATAACATTCCACGCTTGATCTGAATAAGTTCTAACCCAATCAATCAAGTTGCTGCCTTCTCTTCTAAACACAGAAGCATCAACATTATAAAAAGTTTGTGTAAAGTTTATGCCGATTTCATAATTAACAGATTCTTCGTGTTTAAGATTTGGATTGCCAATCGTAACAGGATCGGAATAATAAAGCTCTGTATAAGACGGCATGCGGAATGATTTACCAACTGAGCCAAACAAGCGCAGATTGGATTTTATTTTATAGCTAACATCAAAGCCGGGCCACAATTTCCATCCGATTTCTGGGTAACGATAAACAAAAGCACTCACAATAAAATCAAAATCATCAAGCATATTAATATTTTGCTCGGCAAACACTCCATAATTTTCGCGTTGATGATCTCCCAGATTCGAACTCTTGATTACATTACTTGTGTATTCCCCGCCAATAGATGTAATACCAAAATCAGTAGTAAGTGATGATTGAATTTCTGCGCCGTAAATATTTGTTTGATGAATATTTTTATAAAAAGACGGATTTTTAAAATCCAATAAATACTCATCATCATTTCTTCGCCAGTAAATTTTTGGAATGAATGAAATGTTTCCGCCTGTTGTGTTGAGGCTAAAATTAACAAATTTAGTAGTGGTATGTTCCCATTGATTTGGAAACCTCTCCGAGTAAAAACCGTTTGCCCCAAATTTTTTATCGTTATATCCTGCAAAAAGATTTGCGCTTCCATCATTAAAATCAAATGAAGAAGAATATGAAAAATTTATAATATCAAAATCTGTGTTATACCTGTAACCATCGGAAGCGCTTTTGGAAAAAGCAATTTGATTTCCAAATTCGCCAAGTAAAAATGAGCCGTTAATTATTCCTTGATAATAACCGTTTTGCCCGCCTGTTAATTGAAGCGACAAAACATTCTCACGTCCTTTTTTAGTAATGACATTTATAACTCCGCTAAAAGCGTTTGCACCGTAAATACTTGAGCCCTGTCCTTTAAGGATTTCGATTCGTTCAACATTATCAATTGCAACGGGTAAGTTTAGATTGTGATGTGCAGTTTGCGGATCGCTGATTTTAATACCGTCAATCAATATCAAGGTTTGCTCAAAAGAGCCGCCTCTAATATTTACATCTGCCTGAACACCTTCAACACCGCGCTGTTTAATATCAACACCTGAAACATACTGCAGCAAATCCTGCACGCTGTTAACGGGAATTTCTTTTATATCTTCGGGATAAATTACAACAACGCTTCTCGTAAGATCGGAAAAAGCAACAGGAGTGCGGCTTGAAGTAACAACCACTTCATCTAATTGATGATCCGGTTTTTGCTGTGCTGAAACAAATACAACGCTTATTAACAGAAAGTAAAATGTTATACTAAGTTTATAAGACATGATCTCTTTATTGTGTTATTAAATTCTTTGCCATTATTTAATAAATATACTAAATTAACATTAGTGTTAATTATCTATATTTATTGATTATGAGAGTAAACGAACTAAATAATATTACTAAATCAATTTTATCAGTTGAAGAAATTGCAAACATTCTATCAATCACTAAAGAATCTGCAATAGTTTCAGCCAATCGTTATGTTAAAAACAATTTGCTGATCAGATTAAAAACCAACTTGTACATCACACCGGAAAAGTTTGATAAACTTAATGAAGAAGGAATATTCAAACTTGCAAACAATATACAGGTGCCTTCATATATTTCATTTACAACGGCGCTTAGTTATTACAACATTTCAACGCAGCAATTACAGGGTATAATTGAATCCGCAGCACTTAAAAGAACAAAGAGTGCAGGCGCAAAAACAATTCGTTTTAATTATATGCTGCTCAAAAAAGATTTTTACAACGGATTTATACTTTATAATGATTTCTTTATCGCATCGCCGGAAAAAGCTTTTGCCGATGTCATTTATCTTTCATCAATGAGCCGTTACAAATGCGATCTCGAATCAATTGATTTTTCAAAGTTGAACAAACAAATCATTTCGGATTTATTAGTTAATACAAATAACAAAGCCATTAAATACTGGGATAACTTATGCAAACGTTACAAGATTTAGAAAAATTAGAGATTGAAATCCTTGAATTATTTAATTCGATAAAAATATTAAACTCGCTTTATTTTGGCGGCGGCACTATGCTAAGATTATGCCATAATCTTAACCGCTACTCTACTGATCTTGATTTCTGGCTCGATTCCAAAGCTGATGCAAAAACTACGTTTTCAATTATCAAAAAATCTCTTTCGGAAAATTACAGGCTTACCGACTCGGCAAATAAAAAGTTTACGCTTTTATTTGAAATAAAATCAACGTCTGTTAATCGCAGCCTGAAAATTGAAATTAGAAAAGAACAAACAAATTTTCAGTGGGAACAAAAAATTGCTTTTTCAAGATTTACAAATAAACAGGTAATGGTTAAAGGATTAACATTAAACCAAATGATGCTAAACAAAATTGAAGCTTTGTTATCCAGAAAAATTATCCGCGATTGTTTTGATATTGAGTTTCTTTTGATGCGCGGTGTTGAACTTCCCGATTCAAAAGATAAACTTCAAAAAGCATTACAGATTATTAATGATTTCAAAGAACAGGACTTTAAAGTAATTCTCGGTTCAATATTAGATGAAAAAGACAGAGCATTTTACTTACAAAACCGTTTTCAATTGCTAAAAGAAGAAGTAACAAAAAAAATAAATCAGTAAATATTTTTTCATCTTGATATTTACTTCTGCTTATTGAAAAATATTTGAAACAGAATTTAAACCGCCCTCTTTTCCATACTTCTATAAATGCCGATTACAATACCAACAATTTTAAACGACGCATATTTCTTATCAATAATAATTGGTTTGTACTCGGGGTTTTCCGATACAAGTTCTATTTCGCTTCTCTTCTTATAAAATCTTTTTACAACCGCCGCATCATCAAGAATAGCAACAACAATTTGCCCGTTGTTCGCTTCAAGATTCGGATTAACAATCACAATATCGCCGCTAAAAATGTAAGCATCTTTCAAGCTATCCCCTTTTACCCGCAGCAAAAATGAATCCGCAGGCATTCTTGCAATAGTTGGAAGTTCAACAGTATCAATTGCATCGGGATAAATTGTTAGCGGATTTCCTGCGGCAACTTCGCCAAGCACAGGGCGATGAACAAAATATTTGTCTTCAAGCGTAAGTTCAATTCCACGCGAAAGTTTAGGATTTTTTTTTATGAATCCTTTTTTTTCAATCGCCTGTAAATGCTGCTGAACCGTAGCGCGGTTTTTATAACCAAATTGTTTTGCTACATCGGCAAGCGTTGGCGGAATTCCTTTGCCTTTAATTTGATCAATCAAAAAATCTAAAATACTTTTTTGAATTTCTGTTAATATTGTCTTCATTTTTACTCATTGTTTGATCTTGCGATTTTGAGCTTGAAAAAGAATAGCGAAATAAAAACGATTTAATAATAATTCGGAAATCTTATCCCTGCTGTTTTTCTTAATCTTGCTCTTAGATTTAATACCATACATTTGTATGGTAAAAATAAAATGATTAAAGTAAATAGTCAATAGAAAGATAAAAGAAAGATTATGGTTTTAAGAAAATAACGATTTATGATTTTTTGGAGGTAAAAATCTTTTCTAAAGATTCTACCAATTTTTCTTTCAGTATCGGTTTGGAAATAAAATCATCAAAGCCTGCAGAAATAAATCTATCTTTATCACCAGGCAAAACAAATGCGGTAGAAGCAATTATCAAAATATTTTTAAAGGCGGGTATATTTTTAACAATTTTTATTGCAGTCGAACCGTTCGATTGAACTTGAAGGTTGATATCCATAACAATAAAATCAAAAAGGTTTTTATTTAAGATTGAACGAGCTTCCTCAAAATTTAAAGCAAATTTGATGTCGCTCAATTCACTCATCTGGCTCTTGAAAAGCAACTGCGACTCACGATGGCTGTCTAAACATAAACATTTTAGTTTGGATAAATCAATCTTATTTACATGCTTAGTCCGCATGCTATTATTTGGATTGATGCCTTGTTCGACTGATTGATCGAAATTTTTTAGATCTTGTTTATCTGCCGTAGATTGCTGTTTGTTTTTCTTTTCGGAAGTACTTTTTTTCTCTTTGCCTGCTTTTTTTTCTGATTTTTTCTTTAGACCAAGCATTGATGAGTCAAACTTTTCTTCAAAATAATAACCATCTGTTTCTGTTACTTCATCAAAAGTATAAACAACTTCTACTTCTTTAACTTTTTCTATTTCATCATTATTCTTAATAGCATCAGTTTCGTTAGTATGTTTATCAAACAAAAGATTATTTTCCTGCTTTTCAGGTTGGGATTCTATTTTGCTGCCAAATGACACTTCTTCAATTCCATCAAACATATCAAGTAAAGACAACTGGTCTATATGTTCTTTAAATTCTAATAGCGAAATGCTTTCGGAAGATACATTTTCAATTATCAGGTTTTCGGGTTCTATTGGTTTATCATCGCTTAAATCTTCAGTTTGAATTGCTTGCTCTTTAATTGATAAATCAATCGGGAAAATAAATCCCGAGTCTTTTTCAGCTAAATCATCCGGATTCAAAACAAATTTACCGCGTAAAACCGAAAGGAGAACTTTTGCAGGATATGTTGTAAGTGTTGAGAGACCCAATTCTTCGGGGTTTATATCGGTGTTAAAAATCTTATTTAAAGTTTCGGCAAATAATTTTGAATTATTTTCATATTTATCATTTATAGCAATCATAAAAGAATTTTCGTCAAGCGGCACAGCAGTAACATAAACCTTATGTTCTTTGGTTAAAACTGCAATTATTTTGATTATATAAAGAATAAAATTCTCAAACTTTCGTTTATCGGATTTGAATTTTAAAGATGAAGAAACTTTGCCGTAACTAAACTCAATATCATTAATACCGGGTACAAATCGTGTATCATTATCAAGGCTATCAATAATTTCCGTGATACAAATATCTTCAATCATTAACTCAGCACTGTTTTGGATAATCTCAGAATACTCAACAAAAGTATTCATTGTATTAATCATTTTTAATCGGTTTTGATTAATAATTTCCGAAATATCAATTTGCTCTTCAGTTGGTTTTTCAATGCCTGCAACTAAATCCTGCGAAAAACCTATTATAACATTTAAGTGTGTTAATACTTCATGGAACATTTGTGAAATAAAAGCGGGATTAGGAATTACTAATTGCGGTTCAGATTCAAATTTTATAGGCGCATAAATTGATTTATTCATCTCTCCGTCAGAATCAGCAGAAATAGGATCAATTGTTTTTGCCGGAATTTCTTTGACTGCAAGCATAAATGAATTTTTCTTACCGTCAAAACTTAAAACAGTAAGAATGTTAATTTCAACATCAATCAAAACGCCTGAAGTGTTTTTAATTTTTGTTGTATAGGTAATTATCTCATTACTATTAGTTTTAAATAATGCTGAATTCATTTCAATCCGATCATTATCTGCAGCAAGGCTGGCAAAGGAAGAAAGCTTTAATTCCTCAAGAGTAAAACCTAACTTTTCGGTTACGGAATTATTTATCGAATTTATAAATCCTTCCGAATCGGTTCCAAAGACCATAATATCAGAAAGATTATTAAAGAGATGTAAAATCCGGTTTTGTTTTTCATTTTCAATAGTTTCTGTTATATCGTTTATTATACTAATATAAACGTCCCTATCATTAAAATTGAAGGAATTTTTGCTTATTGAAACAAGAAAAGTTGAGCCGTCTTTTTTCTTGTGCCTGAAACGGTTTACATAACTTTCTTCTAAATCTTTTTCATTAAAAACATTTAGTAATGACTGAATATCCTCTGAAGCATATAGATCAGAAAAATCCAATTTCAAAAATTCATCTAAAGTATAGCCGTATGTTTTTACTGCTGCATTATTAACTTGAATAAATTTTAGATTTTCTTTGTCGTATATTACAACCGGATAAGGATTTTTATGAAATAATACATCAAACATTTTATTTAAAGTTTTTATTATTTACATAATACAAATTTATTTACCTTTCGACTAATAAAATTTTATTAAGAAATCTGTTCTTCTTTTTTAGGAAAACCTGTTCTAAATATTATATCCCAAAAAGGAGAACTAACTCCGTATCCTTTATTCGGATTCTGAAAATGATGTTTTATATGATGATTCTTTATTTCTAACCAAAAATTACTGTGCATATTAAAATGATGAAGAGCATAATGAGTTATATCATAAAACAAATAACCAGCTATAAAACCTGCAAAAAAAGGACTTACCAAAACAGAACCTAATACTGATAAAAATAAGAAATAGAAAAGTGAAGCCAACGGAATACTTACCGAAGGCGGCATAACTAGTCTTTTCGAATCACTTGGATAATCATGATGAACACCATGAAACATAAAGTGAATTCGCTTTCCTAAATTACTTTTCAACTCCCAGTGAAACACAAATCTGTGAAGCAGATACTCAGTAATAGTCCAGATAAACAATCCTATTAAAAAGTATGCAATAACCTGTATTACAGAAAAATTTGAAATAAAAAACGAACGGTATAACATATAAAGTACAACTGGTACAAAAACATAAAGTGGAACAGTCCAGTGAACACGAGAGAACGCCTCAAGAAAATCACTTTTAAACATTCTAACTGTTTCATCCTTATTTGATACAAAATTCTTAGCCATCTTTTTCTCCTTGTTTAATTTTTGTTACTGCAAATTTACTGCTTTTAAATTGAAGAATAAAAAATCAAAAATATTTATGCTTCTGAAGAAAATAATCTTAGTTTTAAAAGATTTTTAATCTTCCATTTGATATTAATAGATAAAGTTTTGATATTCAACTGTTGATTTCTGAAATTCCTTAAACTTACGGAGGTTTGATGGCACAAAATGGTGAACGAGAACAATGGGGCACTAAAATCGGTTTGATTTTAGCGGTTGCAGGTAATGCAGTTGGACTTGGAAACTTTTTAAGATTTCCTGTACAGGCAGCACAAAACGGAGGCGGCGCTTTTATGATTCCTTACTTTATTTTCTTTTTACTGCTCGGTATTCCACTTATGTGGATTGAATGGGGCATTGGAAGATATGGAGGCAAGTACAGGCATGGAAGCACGCCGGGTATGTTTGATGTGCTCTGGAAAAATAAATTAGCAAAATACTTTGGTGCATTAGGTCTTTTCATTTCAATAACAATCCTTATTTATTATACTTATATAGAATCATGGACATTAGGATTTAGTATTTTTTCCTTGATGGGACTTTACTCTAATGAAACAAAAGATACAATGACAAGTTTCTTATCAAGTTACCAGGGCATATCAACTTCCGAAACTTTCTCTTCCATTTTACCTGCTTATGGTTTTATGCTGATAACTTTTGCATTGAATTTTGCGATACTTTACAAGGGAATTTCAAAAGGAATAGAAAAACTTGCTAAAATTGCAATGCCGCTTTTGTTTTTATTCGGAATCATTCTGGCTATAAGAATATTTACAATTGGAGCACCGGATCCGGCACACCCGGAAAATTCCGTCATCGGTGGTTTTGCCTTTATCTGGAATCCTGATTTTTCTGCTCTTGGAAACCCTAATATATGGCTTGCAGCAGCAGGACAAATATTTTTCACCTTATCTGTTGGAATGGGAACAATACATGCTTATGCAAGTTACTTAAAGCCAAAAGACGATATTGTTTTGTCAGGATTAGCAACATCATCAACAAATGAGTTTGTTGAAGTTGTTCTTGGCGGTTCAATTGCAATACCGGTTGCCGTGGCTTTTTTTGGATTGGATGCAACAAAAGAAATTGCAGCCAGCGGCTCTTTTAATTTAGGATTTGTTTCTATGCCAATAATTTTCGGAAGCAATGCTTTTCCACTGGGAGAAGTTTTTGGATTTATGTGGTTTTTGCTATTATTTTTTGCAGGTATCACTTCATCTGTTGCAATGGGTCAGCCTGTGGTAGCCTTTCTTGAAGATGAGTTTGGAATGGATAGAAAAAAAGCTGTTTTTACTTTAGCTATTGCTGTTCTGGCTGCTGTTCAATTTGTTGTTTTCTTTTTAAAGTTTGGCTTTTTAGATGAAATGGATTACTGGGCTGGCACTTTTGGTCTGGTTGTATTTGCACTAATTGAAACCGTTTTATTTATGTGGGTTTTTGGAGCAGACAAAGCATGGAAGGAAATGAATGACGGCGGCGATATAAAAATTCCTTTCTTTTTTTATTATGTAATGAAGTATTTTACTCCGGTTGTTTTAGCAACTTTAATGATCTGGTGGTTTATTCAAAGCGCTATACCAACTTTACTTTTACACAATGTACCGCAAGAAAACATTCCTTATATATGGGGATCACGTGTATTAATGGTTGTTATTGCAGTTGTACTTGTATTGATGATAAAAAAAGCATGGGCAAATAATCATAACAACGAGGTGAAATAATGGAATTTACATTACTTGGCAAAATATTTATGGGGATTGCATGGACGATAATAATCGTATTAACCGGCTACTCTTTTTATAAAGTGTTCAAACCTCAGAAAAAAGATTAATAAAAAAACCCGAATGATAAGTTCGGGTTTTTTTTATTAAATATTGCTCAATTCTTATTCATCATCATATTCATCAGATTTTTCATTTTCTGCTTGTATTCTGTGTGCAAGATTTGATTCTATTGAGTTCATTGTGAATTTACCTTCCCTAATAAACTGGTAAAGTAAATCACTTGTAATAAGATATTCAAATCTCTGTTTGAATACTTCGATTGACATTCCCGAAGTAGCCGCAAGTTTTGCAAGTTCGTGTGGATCATCAAAATCTGCTTGATTCAATCTTAACATATATCTTCTTGCAATGTAAAAACTTTCACTTGCAGGATCAACCATCCTCACTTTTGTTTTTAATGTTTTCGGATCAATAATATCTTTAAAGTATAATGGAACAAATCTTGCATTTTGTATTGAAACCATTGCACCGCTTCCACCATCAAGAATAAATTGCGCAGCAGAAAATCCTAAATCTCTTGTATATTCCATATCAAAAGGAATTGGATCGGCGCATCGTAATTCATATCCAATATTTTTTGCAACAACGGTTGCTTTTATACCAAACTCTCTAAGTTTTTCCTGTACTTTTGATTTTAGGATTTCGCCGAAATTAATTTCTGCAATTCTAATATTATCGTGTGCATCTCTTTCAACTTCTACCAAAGATTCAAGATCAATCTGGCTTAAATGTTCAACTAATCCTTCTGCAATAATTGCAACTCCATCCGGTTTACCGTAACTTAATCTTTTAATAATAGCGCCAACAAGAATATCCACAATATGGCTAAGCCGAATTTCCTTATTCGAAAATTCTTCCGGAATAAGTGTTAAAGTAGAGCCGGTAGCCTTTCCGATACCAAGTGCAAGATGACCTGCTTTTCTTCCCATAGAAATAACAAAGTACCATCTCGAAGTAGTCTGTGCATCAACCATTAAATTTTTTACAATTTCAACGCCGATGTGCCGTGCGGTTTGAAATCCAAAAGTTGGAATACCATGCGGAAGATCAAGATCGTTATCAATTGTTTTAGGAACGTGAACAACCCTAATTCTGCCTGCAGCCATTTCATTAACTTTTAAAGCGCTGTAAGCTGTGTCATCACCGCCTATTGTTATAAGTTTATCAACATTTAATCTTAAAAGTGATGTAACAGCATTTTCAAGATGCTTTGGATCTTTAGTTGGATTTGATCTGGAAATTCCGATGTAAGAACCACCTCTAAAATGGATACGGCTAACATTCTGAATATTCAATTCTCTAACGTGGCTTATATCGCCTTGCATTATCCATTTAAATCCGTCTTTGATACCAATAACATCAACGCCTTCTACTGCGGCACGTATTGTTGCTGCGCCGATAACACTGTTAATACCTGGGGCAGGTCCGCCGCCTACTAATATTGCTAACTTTTTTGGTGCGATAGACATTTTACTTCAACTCCTGATTGATAAAAAATAATAAATAAAAATTAGAGAACTTTTAACTTTGCAAATTTTAACATAAGCTGTTTAACATTATTGCCTTCAAAATGAACTGTTGCTTTGGTCATATCCCCGCTTCCAACAACATCAACAACTTTACCAAGCCCGAATTTATCATGCATAACTCTGCTGCCAGGTCTTAAAGCAGCGCCATCCTGATCAAAACTTTCGTAATTAACTTTTTCAAAATACTCGTAATATATTTCTTTTTTTGTTTTACGATTCGCTTTTCTGCCAAGCCCGCCGTTTGTTTCCAGATAAGTTGTGGGATCTATCTCATCAATAAATCTTGATCTGCTTTGATATGCAACTTCGCCAAATCTGTAACGTGAACGCGCATGTGTAATGTATGCTTTTTTCATTGCACGTGTTAATGCAACATAAAATAATCTTCGTTCTTCATCAACACTTGCATCCGAAAGATATTTTTGAGCAAGAGGGAAAATGTCCTCTTCGCATCCGCTAACAAATACTATGGGCCATTCCAAACCTTTAGCTGCGTGAACGGTTAACAACGCAACGCAATTTTTCTTATCGCTGTAATTATCAATATCGGCAATCAGCGAAACTTCTTCTAAATATTGCTCCAACTTGGCATCAGAATTTGAATCTGAAAACTCGGTTAACGAAGCAAGTAATTGATTCACATTTTCCATGCGTTGCAAAGATTCAGGATTTTTATCTTCTTTAAACATCTTTACAACGCCAAGTTCATCAACCATTGCACGCGTTAATTCCCCTGCAGAAAATTTATCTTTTATTGCAATATATTTATCTAAAAGAGTTTTGAATTGTTTAACGTTTTTTTGAATACGTTCTTTAATATCAATTACTTCAAAAACTCTGCCCATTGTCTGGAAAAGCGTAATGTTATGTTTGCGGGCAAATGCAATCATCCGTGTAATAGTAGTGCTGCCTATGCCGCGCTGCGGAAAATTCATTATCCTTAACAAACTCTCTTCATCATTTTGATTTGAGATTACACGCAGATAAGCAACAACATCCTTAACTTCTTTTCTTTTATAAAACTCTACTCCGCCAATTATTGTATATGGAATTCTTTCTCTTCTAAAAATATCTTCCATAGCACGGGATTGCGAATTGGTTCTATATAAAATGGCAAAATCGTTAAAAGCATATTTCTTTTTTGTCATTTCGTGCTTGATGAATTTGGAAATTTGAGAAGCTTCATCTTTTTCATCGGCACATTTTAACAGAACAACATCTTCGCCCTTATCATTTTCTGTCCATAATGTTTTGGGAACTTGATTTTTATTATTCTTAATAACAGAATCAGCTGCTTTAAGAATTGTTTTAGTTGATCTGTAATTTTGCTCTAATTTAAAGATTTTAGATTTTGGGAAGTCCTTTCCAAAATCCTGCATATTGGCAATGTTAGCGCCGCGCCAGCTATAAATACTTTGCGCATCATCGCCAACAACCGAAATCAAACCGTTACGCGAAACAAGCAATTTAAGAAGTTCATACTGCGCTTTGTTTGTATCCTGAAATTCATCAACTAAAATGTATTCAAATCTTGCTTTGTACTTTGCCAGAATATTTTTCTTTTCATTAAAGAGTTCAATCGGTTTAAGAAGCAGATCGTCAAAATCCATTGCATTAAATTCAATAAGTCTTTTCTGATATTCTACATAAATCTCTGCAATCTTTTCATCAAAAAAAGATTTAACATGAAAAGTCTTAAAATCTTGCGGGGTTATCATGTGGTTTTTTAGGAAACTTATCCTGTGCCGTATGGAATTTGGAGTAAATTTATCCAGATCAATACTTAAATCCGACATAATGTTTGAAACAAGAGAAAGTGAATCAATTGTATCGTAAATCGAAAAATTGCTTCTGTAATTTATATGTTTGGCTTCCACACGCAATATTTTAGCAAATACGGAATGAAAAGTCCCCATCCATAAAACTTCGGCTTTTTTACCGATTAACTCAATAATTCTTTCCTTCATTTCATTGGCAGCTTTGTTCGTAAAGGTAAGCGAAAGAATTGTTTCAGGATTAAACCCTTTCTTAATCAAATAAGCAATCTTATATGTAAGAACCTTAGTTTTACCGGAACCTGCGCCGGCAACTATCATTTGTGGTCCATCCAAATATTCAACGGCGGCAAGCTGAGCCGGATTCAAATCCTTAAATTGAGGCATATTTCTTTCTTATTTTTTTCAAAAACAGGTGCAAATATAAATAATATGAACCCTAATAGAAAGAAAAACAGCGTTATTAATTTTTAGAAAAATTCCGATGCTTCCTTTCAATCAATTAACGAAACGAAAAAAAGTTTAAATCATATTGATTTTATGAATATTTTAGCCGCAGGTTATTTCGGAATTTTTTAACGGAATTTATTTTATAAATCACTTATTTACAGGAATTCACATCTTGTTATGATTGACGATCACCATAATTGTGAAGATGATCTTTCTGATTTTGAGGATTATTTAGCTGAATTTGACAGTTTGTTAAGTTTCGATTCCGAAACTTGTCCGGTTTGCGGCGTTAATGTTTCAAATGATTTAATAATTCAAAAATCGCCTTTTGTTCAGTATAAAATTTGTAATGATGAAAATGAACTCAATTCAGTTGCAAAAATTCTTGAAAGTAATAACATTGTGTTTAAAGTTGAAAAACAGATTGATACATCAGTCTTTGATAAAATAAAGTATAATTACATTATTTTTATACCACTTAATTGTCTTTGCTTATTGCAGAAATAGTTTGCTCGCTTTGCATCGGTAACTTTGCGACTGTTTACTTTCATCTTTAACAAAATATTTTAACAACTTAAATATCAAAAGGAATTCACTTGGAATTTATTCAATATCTTATAGACCTTTTTTTACATTTAGATAAACACTTAAATGAAATAATTTTGCAGTACGGAACGGTTACTTACGTTATTTTATTTGCAGTAATTTTTGCCGAAACAGGTTTGGTTTTTACGCCGTTTTTGCCCGGTGATTCCCTACTTTTTGCTGCGGGAACTTTTGCGGCGATCGGTTCATTCAACGTGCATTTGCTTTTTATTATGCTAACAATAGCCGCGATTCTTGGCGATACTCTTAATTACTGGGTCGGTAAATATTTAGGACCGAAAGTTTTTGAAAAGAATATCAAATTTTTGAAGAGAGAACATTTAGAAAGAACACATCAGTTTTATGAAAAACATGGCGGCAAAACAATAATTATTGCACGCTTCATTCCGATAATTAGAACGTTTGCCCCTTTTGTTGCTGGCATCGGAGCAATGACTTATTCTAAATTTATAATCTATAATATTGCGGGCGCTGTTTTGTGGTGTGCGCTTTTTATTTACGGCGGCTACTTCTTTGGAAACATTCCAATTGTAAAAAACAATTTTTCTGTTGTAATTGTTGTGATAATATTTATTTCGATTTTGCCCGGCATTATAGAATTTGTTAGGCACAAATTATCAAAACAAAAAAGTTAGTTTTGATTTATTATTTAAGAAAATATAAAGGATGTGATATGAAAATGATTAAAGTATTTTTTCTGGTACTGATTTTTTCATTAACAGCTAATGCTCAAAGTAAAGATTCACTTGCCGGCTTTGATCCAAACAGCAACCCCTTTGATGATTTAAAAACTGCTGTTGATAGCGCACAAAAATCTGATAAGAAAATTATTCTGGATGTTGGCGGCGAATGGTGCATCTGGTGTCATCGGATTGACGCATTTATGCACGGAACTGTAGAAGTAAAATCATTGATTGATGAAAATTATATTGTTGTTAAAGTTAATTACAGCAAAGAAAATAAAAATGAAAAGTTCTTATCAAATTATCCTGCCATTGAAGGCTATCCACATTTTTTTGTTCTTGATAAAACAGGTAAGCTGCTTCACTCACAAAACACCGGCGAACTTGAAGAAAACGATGATTACAGCAAGGAAAAGTTTTTAACATTTTTAAATAAATGGAATGTTAAATAGAAATTTAGACTAATTTTTTTGAGTATTTAGAAAGGATTAACAGATGTATTTACTAATTACAATTTTACTCATCTTCTCAAATCCATCCGATAAACTAAAAATTGTTGATCCGTGGATGAGGGTTGGCGCGCAAGGACAGGCAACCGGATTGTTTTTTACGATCGAAAATAATTCCGATAAAGCTGATACTCTTTACAAAGCCGAGTTTGAACTTGCTGGTAAAGTTGAAATACACGAAACTTACGATGCGGGCAATGATTTGAAAGGAATGAGAGAAGTAAAACAAATTGTAATTCCTGCAAAATCAACTTTTGAACTTAAACCCGGCTCGCACCACATTATGTTGATGAAATTAAAAAAAGATATTAAAAAAGGTGATTCCGGCGAAGTTACGCTTTACTTCAAACAGGCTGGTAAAATAAAAATAAGCGTTACCGCCAAAGAAATGACGATGAAACATCATTAGAATAAGTAATATTCTCGCTTTACGCAGAAGTAACTTATTTGTCATTCCGTCCGCAGCCTGACGGATCGTTTCGGAATCTCTTTCGCGAAATTTAAGATGTTGAAATGAATTCAGCTTGACACCTGCGTAATGTGAGTATATTTATAAAATTGGGATAGATGAACATTAAAAGTGAAGTTTTTAGAGTAAATTTTACACAATACTGTTATTTGTACCGTTTATAACAATAATTTCATAATTTTAGTACAATTTATTTTTGAACATATAAATTGATTTTTAACGTAATTTTATAGTTATTTTGAATCATTCAGTACATTCTTTCTTTGCTTCAAAAGTAAAGTAAGCTGGTATAAGATTTGCACAAGTACATTTGCAATGTTAAATTTATATGCAAATTTGTTTAAAATGATATAGGAGGATTATATAATGGGACAGCAACAACTTCTTTTACTTGCTCTTGGAATAATAATAGTGGGTATTGCCATAATAGTTGGGCTCAAAATTTATGAGGCACAAATGTATGAAGCTGAAATTGATAACTTATCGAATGAAATTACTTCTGTTATTACTATGGCTATGACTTATGTTAAAAAACCAACTTCAATGGGCGGCGGCGGCGGTAATATTCTCGGGTGGAACCCGCCACTATTTGTTGATGGTGAGGTAGATAATAATTTGCCTGGTGGAGGTGGTATGAATTCAGACCATTTAGTCAATATTTGGACAAACAGAGCTTTATATTATTTTGACATGTTTGACACACAAAATGGACAGTTCATTTATTTTGGCGCCTTAAGTAAAATCTGCCCTTTGTATAATGGACAAGGTGAGCCTAATGATAGGATACTTTATATTTCTGGTTGGATTGCTTTAAGAGATCATCAAGATTTACTAGGTAATGATGACTCATTTAGGCATGGACTTTATATGCAAGTGATAAGAACAAAAGAAGAATTTTATGCATCCGGAGGATAAAAACTAATGAAATATCAATTATATGATTATTATTGTTTAAGATTTACATTAGCAAAAAATATTAAGATTGGAATGTTAGAAATTGATAAATAAAAAAACTATTTCTTTGTTGGTTATTTTTATTGTATTAGCATTTGCATTGATTTACTTGTTTGATGATTCTGTTAGTTATACAGATGAGCAGAAAGCAGTAATGGAAGAAGGAAAAAGTATCGGAGAGTTTTTACGAAAAAAATATAATGAACTCAGTCAGGAAGGTGCGAAGGAATGGAAAGAATATTTTCCTAAACCGTTTGAAGCTTTGCCTGATGGTAAATCTAAAGGCTTATTAGCATTTTGGAGAGTGGATTTCAGTAGTAATAAAACTAAAGTGAAATTGATTGGTGATCCAATTGATAGCACTGACTGGGAGTGTAGTGTTGTTATTAGTAAAGATTCAGTTTTAGCCATAGTTACAAAACGAATTTTTACTAAACTCAAATGAAATTATAGCCTTTTTAAGATAATTTCTAAAATCTTTATGGTGAATTAAAAAAGTGCTCTATTTGCACTTTTACTAATCTTTTCAAATCCATCCGTTAAACTGATCCTTTAATGATGGTCAACCACTTAATAACTCTTATTGCTTAAAACATTTATTATTTCCCTAAGACTTTCAGGAACTTTGTTAATTGGTTCATAAACTGTTACAGTATCAGGTATATTATTTTCATAGTTTATTAATTCAAAATTATAGATATCAACATAAATGATATCGGGCTGTTTATAGATGCGACTGAAGCTTGGAAAATCATTTAACAATAAATCTAAATGGTTCATCTCTGCATCAGAAAAAGTAACTTCTGTTTCTGCATTGCTATCATTCTTTATTGCAGTATTATCATTAAATACTTTTAAAGATACATCACTCGCAGCCCAACCACCCCACATTTTAAATTTTAACATTAATTGTTTTTCAGGAGGTGTTGTTACCTGTGATTCTTCTTTACAGCCTGAAAGCAGAGAAAATAAAAGTACAATAATTAAAAAATATCTGATTTTCATTTTTGTTTTCCTTTCTTTTCTAAGTGCCTGTTTTTCCTTTATTATTGCGATAAGTTGTCAAAATACAACCCCGCATTTAATATTAATCCGTCCGTTTGCTAAAAGACTTGTTCGACTTTGACGAATTTGAATTATTAAGCTTGCGAACTTTGAGAAGATGATCCAATGCGATAGTTCAACAGATTTGGATTCGTTCTAAGAAGCTCCAAAAGAACCTTTGTTGAGCCGGACGGTGTTCGCTTACCCTGCTCCCATTGCATTACTGAAGACGAACTTACATTTAATACTTTCGCAAATACACTTTGACTCAACTTGATTTTCTCTCTAATCTCTTGAATATCTTTTGCTGTTATTTCAACTTTTGGTATTTCAGCTCCCAACTCTTTTAATTCCTTTGCTGTAAAGGTAGTTTTAATTCCGCTTTTTAGCAAATCTTGAATGGTTTCGCCAATAGCATTTTTAACACTCTTTCTCATAATCTATTCCTTTAGGCAAATAAAGCTGCCTTCTTTTTCCATTTCTGCAATTTCTTGATGATTAAGTTTTAATAAATCTTTTGCTAATTTCTTAAAATACTTCAACTCGTTCTTGTCTAAATTTTCTTTTTCATTTTTTGAAAACCCATAAACGAATATTGCGATTTCAGCTTCCTTGAACACAACAATTGTTCTAAATCCTCCGCTTTTTCCTTGCCCTGATCTTGGCATTCTTGTTTTATAAAGTCCGTTTCCCAAATCAGAAGTTCCAAGGTTATTTGAAATATTTTCAATAGTTTTTAGAAGTTCGCCATCGCTAACACTATTTTTTTTCGTCCATTTATCGAACCACTTTGTTTTAAGTTTTAGCACAGGCAAATATATCACATTGTGTCATATCAAGGCAAGATAATTTTTAGATTTACAAAAGGTATAATTTCTATTTCCCAATATTATGCAGGAAATTAAACACCGAATTTATTATTAACTTGTCTGTCTGCTAAAGGACTTGTACGACTTTGACGTATTTGAATTATTAGATGAAATTTAATTTTATTGTTCAATTTCTTGATAATTAAATTCTACTTTACTTTGACGAATTATCTCATCAAGTATTTCACCAAGATTTCCTTTTTTCACACTTTGATCAAAAACAGCAATAAGCTTTGATATGTTAATAACTTCTTCTATCGAAGCCATATACTTGTTTACAATATCGTTTACAGAATAAAGTTGTTCAGCATTTTTTCTAAGTAGCGAAGTAATTTCTTTTTCGGTTCGCTCTGTTTTTACAACAAAGGTTATAGGGTAGTGCTCTATTTTATCAATGTCTAGGAAATATTTTTTAGCATCTAAAGTTTCGGTAACTTGGAAAAATCTACCAAGCGGCTTCATTACAAAATCAATTCCACCATCATTGGCATTGGTTCTTCCGGTTTTGTATAATTTCAGATAATCTTCTTTAATATTTGTTCGTTCAAATCCCCAAAATATTTTCTGGTCTTTATAATGTGAACGTAAAATAGAATAGCTCACAATTTCATATAATCTCGCGTCAACATTTGGTTGTAAAAGACTTTTAATAAAATCTTGAACTTCCGAGGATTTTTCTTTTTCAATTTTCTGCAATTCAAGACAGCTTGAAATAAATCGTTCAAATGAACCGCGTTTTGCTTTAACATATTCATCAATTATTTCAATAACAGATTTCGCAATGTTATGTTGTTTTTTAGCAAGGGAAATTTTAATTAGGTTTTCGTTAATCCAATATCTATTCGTCTCAAGATTTCTAAGTATGGGAATGTACTTGGAAGTTGGAAAGAACTTTTGAAATTCAGAATTCATACGATTATTTAATGCATGGTTCTGAAGCTTACTTCCAAAAGGCAATTCTCTTTGTCTGGTAAATAATTTTATAAATTCAATGCCTTCGTAATCTTTATATTTATTTTTTTTATTAAAGCCGTTTTTAAGATAATCTTCGATTAGTACATAGATTGCATATAAGTTGGCAAAACTTGAACGGGCTTTTGAACCTTTTTCTGCTGATTTAGTTTTGAAGTTAATATATTGTAATAATTCACTTTTATCAAAAATGTCAATTGCATTGTCTTTAAAGTGTTTTTCTAGAATTTCTTTTATTTTCTTTGTGAAGGTATGTTCCATAATTTGTCTCAAATAGTTTGAATTGTTCGATATTTATTTTTTGTAGCTCATAAGTCTTTAATTCTCGTTCAAGTTTTTCACCATTGTAAGTCTCGCTTAGTCCAAGCCTTAAAAGTCCAATTTTTATATAATCTTCTTGCAACTCAATTGAAATTGATTTTCGATGTAATTTTTTAGCCACATAAGCAGTTGTAAAAGTCCCTGCAAAAGGATCAAGTATTATATCACCTTCATTTGAGCTTGCTTTTATTATTCTTTCCAATAAAGCAATTGGTTTTTGGGTTGGATGATTTTCATACTCTTCCATTCTATAACGAACTCGCGGGTACTCCCAAACATTTCCCGGTACTTTTTCAGAATTGTAAATTTGTGGTGGATTTTTCCTATAATCAATTAGTTTTCGTTTTGCTCCAGTTTTCGCCTCTACTAATATTTCGCTTGCGTTAAAAGTATAATTATTTACGTCTTTAACACAAAATAGAATTGGCTCATATAATGAACCATAATATTTTTTTGCTTGTACTCCCGAACTGTCATAGTACCAAACAATTCTTGAAAGAATATTAATTTTATCCCTCAAAAAAATGTCAAAATAAGGAATAAATTGTGTCGAAGTCATTACATATAGACTGCCATTTTTCTTCAATTTATTTATACACAATTGAAGCCATTCATAACACCATTCTAAATAATCTTCATCTTTATCCCATTTGTCTTTATGTCCATTGAAGTTTTTACCAATGTTATATGGCGGGTCTATAAAAATAAGGTCAATTGAATTATCATCTACAAAATCTTTTAATACTTTTACAGAATCTCCATTTATAATCTTATGTTGTTCACTGCCAAAGAATTGCATCAATTTTCCTTTTTTTCTTCAAATATAAACAAAATATCTTTTGAATCATCGCTTCGATTTCCATTACAATATCGGCAAGTTATGCTAAAGTGTAAAAGCCGTCAAAATTCAACACCACACTTAATATTTAATTGTCCGTTTACTAACGGAGACGGTATTCAATTACTTTTGCACACGACTTTAGTCGTGGGGAAAACAACAATCTCAAATCCTCTTAACCGGTTTACCGGTTTATGCTTTTTAATAAACAACACTATAATACAAACCGTTGAAACGGTTTAATTTGTTTGTTCGTTTACCCTTGTCCCACGGATAAATCCGTGTGAGAACCTAATACTTTTTGTTCTATTCTTTACCCCAACTTTTGCCGCATTAAAAACTTATGTGGCTAAAGCCTTTTAGTTTTTTTCTTCTTTTATCCGTCAGCTAATCCGTCTAAGTCGGAAAAAGGCAATTAAGGATTAAAATTATTATTTAATTAAATTGCTATACCCTTTTGCCTGTGCATTTGGGATTTATTTCCTTTTTCAAGCGGTTATGCGTTTTTTTAATCTTTTGACCAAGAGAACAAAATTTCTGAAAACTTTTTATAAAATATATCTTCACTTTCACTCATCAGTTTTGCAACTTCATCAAATCCTATCTCATTCTGTTGTTCTGCTTTTGGTTGTATGTATAATATTTCAATTTCATTTTGAACTATTTCCGGTTGATAGATAGAATTACTCTCCTTAATTAAACCAGCGAGTAACAATTTTTTCATTAGATGTGAATATTTGGTTTTGTAATTCGTAACAGAATTTATTTTTATAATGCCATCAAGAATCACTTTCATTCCAACACTCTGCGAAGCTAATAAATATTTATCTTGCTTTAAACGGCGAGAACCAGAGTCAGTTTTAAACTCTATAAAAAGATGTTTCCCATTTTCAAGGTATAAATAAAAATCGACTTTGTAAGATTTGTCAATATCTAAATCTTTATAAATTGATCCAATTCTAATTGGCAGCTCTGGAATTATGACTTTGATATTACAATTATATTTGTTTTGTATGATTTCAGGTAGAGCACCAGCAACTATAAAATCAACTCTTGGTTCAGCTTTATAAGCTGGAAGTTTCTTCCAATCGTTGAGCCAGTTCAGAGTTTCATAAATTTTCATTCAAACCTTTGTTTTACGATAAAAGAACTTCAGGAATTATAATATTTCTCTTTTCATTCTTGGTATCTATAATTAGTTTTTTAATAAAAGAAAGACATTCTTCTTTACTATCAAATTCATATTCGGCTTTTAAAGTTGACAAAACATCCTCGTCATCTTCAAAAAAATCAATCAATGTTCCATATTCTGACAAAATATAATATTTATTATTCTTTCTTGTGAAGTAGTAACCACCGCCTTCAACATAAAGTAATTTCTGAAGTTCACCGTATTCAGATTTTAAACTTATAGTATGTGGTAAATACTTTTTTTTCATAGACGCATAACGCCGTGGCGGTTAACCCGCCGCCCATAACAGCACTACCGGCTAGTTGCAACAACTTTTTATTAATTAAATTATTTTTTTAACAGAACATTTTGAACAACAAACTTAAACTAAAACACAATTTCAAAAATCACAAATCCGCCGAACTAAAACGGCGGGCGGGTTGATAGGCTGGTTATATGCGATTAACGTTTTAATGATTTTAAATATTTTTCTCCATCGGCAGAAACTCTCATAAATTTTAATACACCAACTTTTCTATTTAGGAATACTAATTTTTTATCCGATAAGTAATTCAGGCTCATAGTAGGATTGCTTAAATTATAACCGTGCTCTTTTAAAGCCTTTGTAACTTGCGATGTTTTAAAGTCATTTTCGGGAGAAGATTTTTGGAGATAATAACCAACAGCTAATACTTTATCCAAATCTGTAAAATCTTCTTTGAATGAATTCAACCATTCACCTATAGATGTAGGAATATCAAGCGATTTATTTTTAGTTGTATCATCGACATTTGCCAATGCTTCCTCAATTTTTTCTTCAGCTTCTTCATTGGGGCTATTTCCATCTTTGAGATTCATTAATGCAACTATTTCGTCAAGTTTTTCAATTTGCTTCTCCACAAATTGTTCACTACCAGTTATTACTAGTTCACCACTTTTAAGGTTAATTTTAACTCTTGTAACGTTTTCCATTTTATCCTCAATTTATTTTTTAATTTCAGATTTATATAACAATTCCTCGATTGTAGCTCTATAATTAAACATAACTTTTTCAATATCTTTTCTTTTTGCATTATAAAAGATTTTATGAGCCGAGAAATTGCCGAGTTCCCGAAAATCCTCTATGCAAGATTTAGAATTACGAGAAAGCTTTAATACTGTATTGTTTACGGCATTGGTAACAATTCCTTCTAACATTTTATAATTACCACTAGAATCTTGAATTTCTGATTCTATTTTTAATTTTTCATACGAAAGGATTAAACATATTTCCAATAATCTGCGCATCAAAACTGCACAACCATCAAATATGTTATTTTCGTATGAAGAATTAATTTGCTTTGATAGTGACTCAATAAAGCCTCTTGTATTTGCATAAAGAGCATCGGGAATAATGATATCATCTGCGATAATTTCTTCACTCTTAGTGATAATTTCAGGGAAGTCTTTTTCAAGAATACTAACAGTTTTTGAATGTAATTTAAAATCATTACTGCTTTTTTTAACAATTCTAGAAGTCTTAGCTATGCTAGCTTTTAATCTTGATTTGTTGGGCAAAGCATAGTCTAACTTGTCGAACCAGTACAAGACATCATCAATTGTAAATTTGAAATCTTTATCCAAAGATTGATGAAAGAAAGCAATGTAAATGACTTTATCTAACTCTTTCTTTTCATCAAGTTCTGCTATTTTAGCAAATTTAACTAAGTTCATATTTACTCACATATAACTATTACTTACCTGCATAGAATTGTTAATTAAAAACATCCCACAAGGACATTTTATTATTTCTAAAATCTTCAAAAATCTCACTACTCACTACTCAATACTAATTACTAAGTACTAACGTACAAAAAATTCCGCAACAACTTTATGCCAGTCTGCATCGGATAGTTTTTCCAACTGTCCAACGTACAGGGCATCTTCAAGATATTCATCGCCTTTCTTTTCCGATTTCATAATTTCGGATAAAATAGTTTTAAACTTCTCTATATCTTCCTGAAAAAATGATACGGCTGATTTACCGATGTGCATTTCTTTTATTTCGTTATCAAGATTTTCTGCATCTAAAGCGCAAACCCAGTTTCTCTCATAAGGCGTAACATCAAGCGCATCAATGTTTTCGTTAAGCAATGTATTAACCTGCGAAACTTTTCCGCTTACAGGGGAATTGAATGTTATTGTTTTGCTGCCCTGTTTAATTGTAAAAAGCGGCTGCCCTGCTTTTACATTCATACCAAGATTCGGCAGCTCAACGGAATGAACTTTACCGATAAGTTTTTTAGCAAAATCATCAATACCAACTTTGGCAATGCCAGCCTGATTCATACTAACCCATGTATGATTTTTAGAAATAAATACGCCGCCGGGTATCGAGAACTCGCCTTTCATAAAATCATCCGAAGCAGGAACATGTGTAATGTGTACTTTAGGTTTAAGCTGCTTTTGAATTTTATCCAATCTTTTTATAAGCGCTTTTTTAACAAAGGCAAGCAATTCATCTTCCGTAAACGGTTTTTGAACATAATCCATTGCGCCGTACTTCATTGTTTCAACCGCAGTTTCAACAGAAGCGTAACCCGTTATAATTATTACATCAATATCGGGGCGCAAATGCTTAACAGATTTTGTTACTTCTACGCCATCCATAAGCGGCATTTTAAGATCGGTAAAAAGAAAATCGTAATGATGTTTTTGTATTAACCCGAGCGCTTCCTGTCCTGTTTCTACGGTATCAACCGAGTAACCGTCTAACACAAGAATTTTTCTAAAGCTGCCGAGAATAACTTCCTCGTCATCAACACAAAGAATTTTTGCTTTTGGGCTTTCAACTTCGGCGCGTTTTAAAGTTTTAGCAACATTGGAAAAATCTAATTTAAGGCTTTCCTCTAAAACTGTTTCGCGTTCTTTCTTTAACTTTTTCTCGGTCATTCTTTTTCCAACCATACGAATTAGAATATCGGCAATTATGAAAATGACAACCGCAAGAATAAAGAGTGGCATATTTTTTCTCCTAATGAATAATTTTTATAACTAATAAACTTTGTAAAGCATAATTTAATTTGCTTTGTAATTTTAAGCACAAAACAGTTTAAGTTTTCAACTCACTTTGCACAAAAGTATCTTATTTGTAATTCCGTCCATTAGCTAACGGATTGTTACGGAATCACTAATTATTAAAATTTTACATGCTGAAATAAATTCAGCATGACACCTGTATAAGTTGTGAGTTTAAAAAACAAACTAAACTGTAAACACAATCAAATTCTATCTGAACTGCAAGGAATCAAATATTTAATTTCGTAATCAATATTTGCTGGTATAACTCTGTAAATCCATCCTTCAAAATAAGGGTCTTTTTCTATAAGGTTTGGATTAAGTTTTAAGTTCTCATTAACTTCAACAATCCGCCCCGAAACAGGCGCGTGCGCTTTATGAATTTTTTCATCACCCGATTTGAATGAAGCGCAGCAATTTCCTTGTGCAATTTCTTCATCAACATTTTGCATTTCTATTTCACTAATTGTATCAATAGTTTTTATAAACAAATCGCAAACGCCAACTATTACAGAGCCTTCCCTTTCCTGATACATCCACGTAGAATAACCGAGCCGCGAATATTTTGCGGGACAGGTTACATACAATATTTCATCATTTAAGTTTTGCAGCGATAATTGTTTTTGTTTTTCTTTAAGTTTTTGATATTTGTTTGCGTGGAAAATAGAATTCAAAAGTTCATCAACCGTAAAAGGCTTTGGCACAAAATCAACCGCGCCTTTGTAAAGTGAATTAACTGCATTTTCAACTGTTGAATAACCTGTTGTCATTATTACAGTGCTGTCAATTTTTTTATCGCGTAATTCATCAAGTATCATAAAGCCGTCGCCGTCCGGCATCATAATATCACAGATTATCATATCGTAATAATTTTTAGCAAGCTTTTCTTTTGCAACAGTAACGTTTGATGCAACATCAACAGTATAATTTTCCAACGCACAAATTTTCTTAACGGCATCGCTTACAACCTGTTCATCATCAATAACCAATATGTCCGAGATTTTGCTCATGTCCTTTATCTTTCTTCCAGAAGCGGAAGATGAATTGTAAATGTAGTTCCTTTTCCAATTTCACTGTCAACGTGTATAGTTCCGTTGTGATTATCAATTATGCCCCAGATAACCGCAAGCCCAAGCCCTGTACCTTTTTGCCCTTTTGTAGAGAAAAATGGTTCAAAGATTTTTGCAAGGTCTTCGTTAGTAATGCCGGAACCGGTATCAATAATTTTTATTTCGATGTACTCGCGCACGCCGGTTGAATCAACATAATCCCATTTTTCCCAGTTACTGTTTTCGGAAGCGCATACTTCATAAAAACCCTGATTCGGAATTTCAAAAGCCAAAACAGGCGAGCCGCATTTTGGGCAGGTTTTATTTTCTTCAACAATAGAGCGGTTACATTCGGGACAAACAAACTGCGCATCTTTTCCGATTTTAAAACCAACATTAAAATTATTGCGGTGTTTTCCATAAATCGGATCGAGATGAATAATTCCTTCTTTGCCTTCGGATAATACTTTTACTTTTAAAGCCGGATAGCCGTCAATTTTAAATTCATTATCAATTAAGCTGTGGCGTTTCGGACATGCTGCTTTTTTAACCTGCGCAACACCGAGCGGCGATAGTGAAATTTGTTTTGTTACAATTGTTACTGTTCCGCCTTTTGGTCCAATTGCATCCGAAGCATTAACCATAAGGTTTATAAACACCTGCTGAATCTGATTTGCATCAACAATTATCTTGGGCAAATTCGGGTCGGTTTGTTTAACTATCTTAACTTTATTTAAAGCAAGCTGGCTTTCAATAACGCCGTAAGATTTTTCAATAATTTCATTTATATCCGCGCTGTTTTTCTTTGGAACAGATTGACGAGCAAAATCGAGTAAACTTTTAACAATTTCGCGGCTGCGTAAAGTTTCTCTCACAATCACTTTAAGATCTTCCTGAAACTCAGGATTATCTTTTGTCCGCTTCAACAAAAAACTGCTGTATGTTAAAACGCCTGTAAGCGGATTGTTGATTTCGTGCGCAACGCCTGCGGCAAGCCTTCCGAGCGATGCCATTTTATCGGATTGAAATAATTGCATCCGCGCTTCGGCAAGTTTTTTAGTCATGTTATTAAATGATTGACCGAGTTTTCCAATCTCATCATCGCCCATGTCTTTAATTGAGTAGTTAAGATTTCCCTGCCCAATTTGCTGCGTTCCAGCAAGTAATTCGTGAACAGGCTGCGAAACCCAGCGCCTTACAAAGAAACCAATCAGCAACCCAACAGCAAGAATTGCAACAATCGCAAAGATCACAATTTCCCATTCGCTTTTTAGAATTATCCTGTCAACTTCTGCGAGCGAAATTGAAACATCAAGCACGCCGAGAACTTTTTGATTTTGAGGATGCGCATGGCAATCAGCTTGCCAGCAAGATTTTTCGTTATAAATTGGAGTGATAATTCCAATCACACGATTTGAATCGGGATGTACTTTAAATATTCTTGTGCGCTCTGTAATTGAAATTTGTTCAAGCGGTTTATCGGCTGCGTGGCAGGCGTAACAACTTTCGGCTTTCTTATCAACCATCTTATTTATATTGGATGGTGTTGATGAATAAATAATCTCGCCGACTTTATTTAATATTCGTACATCGCGTATATGCGGCTGCTTGCCGATAGAATTTATTGTTTCCTGCACTCTATCAACTTGATTCAACATCATATCAAACCGCGTTGATGAAACAACTGTTTCGCTAAGTTGATTTGCATGTCGTTCAACTTCGGCAAGTAAACTTGCGCTTTGCGATTTTACATTGAAGTAAGCAAACACTCCGATAATTATCAGCGAAGTGAGCGCTACAACAAAAACTAATTTAAATCCAATTTGCTTAAACATTTTTTTAATTTATAATTTATAATTTAGAATGTAGAATGAATAATTAAAACTAATTATTTCTATTCTAAAAATACAACTTCCTTTTACTTACTAACTATTCTTCAATTGTTAATTCTTAATTGTTAATTTTACCTAACCATTTTGCCCGGCTTTTGTTTTGGATAAACAAAATCATCATGACAATTTGTGCAGGATGGTTTTACTGCAAAATTACTTTCAAGGTGGCAATCTTCACATCCAAAACCTGAATGAGTTTCATCTAACTGCAAACCAGTTACCGAATGTTTAAAATTATCGGCGTTCCAATTTTTATGGCAGCTAAAACATTTGTTATCAAGTTTTTTATACGGCAGTTTTGCACCATGGCATTTGCTGCAAGATAAATTTATATGATTTTTATTTAGTGCCCAGCCTGTTTGTTTTCCGTGATCAAACGATTCTGCTTCTTTGCTTAAATGGCAGCTTTCACAATTATCTTCTTTGTGGCAGCTAAAACATTTTTTATGATGTTCTTCCACTGATTTTTTTGAGCTAATATTTTTTACACCGCTATTGCTGGCATTATTAACATCGTGGCACTTTGTACAGCTTTCTTGTTTATGGCAGCTTGTACAACTTAAACCAAATTTCTTTGTATGATCATCATGGAAAAAAGTAACAATTTTTCCTTTAAGATAACTTGTTTGATAAACCAATTTTGTTGGTTCAATAATTACAGGATGACTTTTACCTGATATTTTATTTTTTACCTGCTGCTGTTTATTTCCGTTGCCGCTTGATTTTAATGAATGACATGAATTACATCCTGTTTCGTGGCTCCATTCACGATGGCAATCCATACACTGCCTGTGATAAGCGCCTTTCAAATCAGGCAGACTAACATTTTCGCGCTTCCTGTTTGGTTCGTGGCAGCTATTACATTTTAATATCGGTCCCGATGTATTGTGATGATGGCAATTTTCACATCCGCCGGACATTACGGACATTTGAGCATGTATTTTATGAGAAAAATTAACTTCGTTATACCTGTCGCCTAATTCCTTAATAACAATTAATTCAGGTGTCTCTTCGGGTTTTTGATATACGGTTGCTATTTTTTCTCTCGGGCAAATAACAAGGCACGGATCATCCTTTGTTGGTACATCGCAAGTGTGGCAGGTTTTACAATTTATATTTAAACCGGAATGATTTTTACCCGGCGAATTCTGTGCATTTAAATTAACGGAAAATAATAAAACAACTAAAAGAATCAGTAGATTTTTCATTATTTACCTCCTTTAATCGTGTATTTGGTTTGAGCTGCGGTTTGCTTACCAGGTAAACTGATAACAGGAAAATTCAAAACAATAAATCTGTATGCAAGCACAAGCATCGCTACAAATCCAACAGTAACGGAAATTTCGCCAAACGATGGGAAATATGATCCGGTTGCATAAGGAGGCGTGTAAGCTGTTACAAAATTATTTATCCTGTTTAGCAAAACGCCAAACACAACTAATCCTGCTGCAATAAAAAGTAAAGGCGGTGATTTCAAAACTTTGTGCGATAAAAACATTCTTAACGGAATAACCACTCCAAAAAGTAATTCGACTGTGAACAAAACGCTTGCTGTGTTAAATTCTGCAAGGTAAACAAATGTTTCGCGGATGAACATATCGCCGATTTTAAACGCAAGATAAATTCCTAAAAGCGGCGCAATCATTGAGCCTAATTTTGAAAGCACATGCATTTCAGGTTTTAGTTTAAGCGAGCGCGAAGCAATTAACGATTCAAATATCACCATTGGAAAACCAACGGCAACTGCCGATAGTAAAAACAATAATGGAAGAATTGGCGTTTGCCAGAGCGGGTGCATTTTTGGTCCGGCAATTACCATCAAAGTTCCTAAAGATGATTGATGAAGTGTTGAAAGTACAACACCGGCAATTATAAAAACAAACATCGTTTTGGATAATCCTTTATCAAGAACTCTTAAAAGTTTATCGGCAGGCTTGTTGAATTTTGATAAGAAGCCGGGAAGATTAACCCTTCCGATAAATCTTTCAGTAAAGATCGGCAGAAACTCAATGTAAAGAACAGTCAAGTAAATCATAACGCAAATACCAACTTCAAACAAAGCGGAGTTGCCGTTCCACATTAGTAGCGGATGCCAGATAAAATACCATCTTCCGATATCTACAAAAACGCCCGTTGCAACAAAAGTGTAGCCGAGCATTGCTGTTAATAATGCCGGACGAACAATTGCTGCATATTCTTCTCTGTGCATAACGTGACCCAAAGCTGCGGTTGTAAATCCGCCGGCAGCTAAAGCAACGCCTGCGGCAACATCAACACCAATCCACAAGCCCCAAGGATATTGATTATTTAAATTTGTAACCGCGCCAATTCCAAAGAAAAATCTTCCCATCAAAAAAACTAAGCCGTTAATAGCGATAATTACCAAGCCAATAACGCCGGGCGTAAAATATTTATGTTTGATAGCTACTGGATTTATTGATTCGTGGCTCATTATTTTACCTCCTCATCTAATTCTTTACGGCGTTTTGAAATCCACATAATACCGCCAAGCAGAGCATACAAAGAAACAGGCGGAACGAAGTAAGAAAATATTCCGTGTTGTATTGTTTCAGAAACGCCCGGAGCTGGCTTTGTGCCAAGTTTTGGAAATTCAAGTTCTTCAAATTTTTTGGATGAAATATAAAGCCACGATGTTCCGCCAACTTCATTTTCTCCAAGAATATAATCTTCATATCTGTCGGGATTTCTTTTTATTCTGTCGCGAGCAATTTTTATTAAATCGGTTCTTGTTCCATAAGTCAAAGCTTCAACGGGGCAAATATTTACGCAGGCTGGCAGCTTGCCTTCTTTTGTTCTCTCGAAACAGAAATCACATTTCATAATCAATGGATTGAGCGCTTTGTCATATTCAAAAGCCGGAACTTGAAACGGACAGGCAGCCATACAATATCGGCAGCCGATACACATATCAGTATCCCATATTACTGAGCCATTTTCCTGTTTGCTGAATGCTCCAACAATGCAAGCAGAAACGCAAGCCGGATGATCGCAGTGCATACATTGAACTTTTACATCAACTGGCAAGTTTGAATTTTTGCCGGGTGAGTATTCATTAACAACTGTTAAAGCTGTTGTATCAGGTCTTCTTTTTGATTTTAATACTTCACGATTTTCATAATCTTCAAGTTTACCTGCAGGAAGCTCATGAGCATCTTTACAAGCCCACTCGCAATTCCGGCAGCCAACACATACTGTTGTGTCAACCAAAACGCCCATTCTATCTTCGGATAGAACATTTTTGGGTCCTGCTTTTGCAGTTGATGTTGAAATACCCGTTATTCCTGCCCCAATAACTGCGGTTGTTTTAAGAAAATCTCGGCGACTTTTACCGGACATTTCTCCTCCTTATTGTAAAATGTTTAGAAAACAATGTTTTTATATAAAAAAAATCAAGATTCACAATAAAATATCATACCATTTTAATTTGGAGGTTATTCTTTGCGGAATTGTTGGAAATTGTTACTTCAATCAAGTATTGCAAAATGTTAATCAATTTTTTTTGCCAATTTTGGCGTTAAAAATTCTCACTGCTGACAACTTAATTTTTGTTTTTTTTATGATAGAGAAACATTTGCCAAAGACAAATACTTTGTAATTAGGAAATTACTTAGTTCATTTTTTTATTTAAGAAATCTGCTGCTCTCAAAATAATTTAGTTCATTACTTTAAATTGACAATCACTCATTTTTTGGATAACTTTCGCCACATTTTTTATGACAAAAATATGATTGAAAATTATATCCCGATATTAATTGTTTTAATTATTGGCGCTGCTATCGGCGCTGGAATGGTGTTTTCTTCTGTTATATTTGGTCCGCAAAGACCAAACAGAGAAAAACTTTCCACTTACGAAAGCGGTATGAAACCAGTTGGAGGCACAAAAGATCGTGTTTCCGTAAAGTATTATCTCGTTGCAATGCTGTTTATCATCTTTGATCTGGAAGTTATTTTTATTTATCCGTGGGCAATTCAGTTCAAAAGATTGTTTGCAGAATTTGGTATCTCAGTATTCTATTCTATGCTTGTATTTTTGATAGTGCTTGAGTTGGGATATTTATATGTTTATAAGAAAGGCGGATTTAGATGGGATTAGAAGAAAAATTAAACGGTGATGGATTTATTGTTACGCAAATTGAATCCATAATTCAGTGGGCAAGAAAAAATTCCGTTTACCCAATGCCGATGGGCATTTCCTGCTGTGCTATCGAAATGATGGCTTCCGCAGATCCCAAATATGATATTGCAAGATTCGGCTCCGAAGTTATGCGTTTTACTCCGCGCCAATGCGATTTGATGATTGTAGCCGGAACTGTTACCTACAAAATGTCTCACGTTGTTAAAAAAATATATGATCAAATGCCCGACCCCAAATGGGTTATAGCAATGGGAGCATGCACATCAACAGGCGGAATGTATCGTTCCTATTCTGTTGTGCAAGGCATAGATCAGTTTCTGCCCGTTGATGTTTATGTTGCGGGCTGTCCTCCGCGTCCCGATAATCTTTTAAATGCCTTGATTCAAATTCAGGATAAAATCGGTAGAACACGAGCAAAGGATTTTAAAAACCTAAAACTTCCTGAATTGAATGTAATACAGAATAATTGATTATGGAATTAAAAGAACTTATACAGCAAAAATTAATAGAAAACTTTCCGGAAGTTGAATTTGATTATTCAGAATACCGGAATGAATTAAACATTAAGTTTGACAAGAAATTTATCAAGCAGGTTTGCACATTCTTAAAAGATGAAAACGATTTGCAGTTTTTACTTTGCGAAGATATTACCGCGGTTGATTGGGCAATACGTAAAAACAGGTTTACAGTTGTTTATCATATCTTTTCTTTAAAACATAATTTCCGGTTAGCGCTTAAAGCCGATGTTGATGAAGCTGATTGCAATATTGATTCTGTTAGCTCCGTTTGGAAAACATCCGACTGGCAGGAAAGAGAATGTTATGATATGTACGGAATTAAATTTAATAACCATCCCGATTTGCGAAGAATTTATATGCCGGAAGAATTTGAATATTTTCCGTTGCGTAAAGATTTTCCGCTTCTTGGCATTCCGGGTTCACTTCCATTACCAAAGAAATAATTTTTATGGATAGATTAACTAAAGACGACGTTCATCCCAAAATCTTACAAAGATTATTAGAGGATTCCGATATTACTATTGAAGACGCTCTCGAAAATGAGATGATCTTAAATATGGGTCCGCAGCACCCTGCAACACACGGAGTTTTAAGATTACTTCTCCGCCTTGATGGCGAAACTGTTATCGGTTGCGTGCCTGATGTTGGTTACCTGCATCGCGGTTACGAAAAGATGGCGGAAAACATGAGCTACTATGAATACATTCCGCATACAGACAGATTGGATTATATCTCGCCAACCGCAAATAATGTTGCATGGGTTTTAGCCGTTGAAAAATTAGCTGGAATAGAAGTTCCAATCCGCGCTCAATATATCAGAATGATGATTGCAGAACTTGCACGAATTGCATCGCACCTTGTTGCTATCGGCTCTTTTGCAATGGATGTTGGCGCTCTTACTGTTTTTTTATGGACTTTGCGCGAACGCGAAAAGATTATGGATATATGGGATATTCTTTGCGGTGCACGTTTTACAAACAGTTACACACGCATCGGCGGCGTTGCAAATGATACTCCACCAGAATCGTTAAAATTGGTTAAAAAGTTTATTGATGAAATTGACGACAATCTTTCCGAATGTGAAAGTTTATTAAATACGAACAGAATTTTTATTGAACGATTGGATGGCATCGGCGTTATCTCAAAAGAAGATGCTTTAAGCTACGGATTTACAGGTCCAAACCTTCGCGCAAGCGGTGTTGAGTTTGATTTGCGCAGAGCAACTCCTTATTTGCAGTATGATAAAATTGATTTCAAAATTCCAACTTACAAAGAAGGCGATTGTTTAGCACGTTATTTTGTACGCGCCGATGAAGTGCGTGAAAGTGCTAAAATTATAAAACAAGTTTTACAGCTTATGCCGCAAGGCGAAATAAAAGCTAATTTACCTAAGCAAGTTCTGCCCGGTAAAACAGAAGTTTATTCAAAGATGGAAGAACTTATTCACGATTTTATGATTGTTAATTTTGGTATCAATCCGCCTGCTGGAGAAATTTATAGCGCGGTTGAAAACTCTAAAGGCGAGCTTGGTTTTTATCTCGTTAGTAAAGGCGAAGGACATCCTTGGAAGTGTAAGATTCGTTCGCCCTCGTTTATTCATATTCAAGCGCTGCCGCATCTTGTAAAAGGACATATGGTCTCGGATGTTGTTGCAATAATCGGAAGTATTGATCCGATAATGGGTGAAGCGGATAAATGAGAACAAGTTTAAGTTCAGGTTCAAGCAGGAATTAATAGGTGTCATGCTGAATTTATTTCAGCATCTTCAATTGCAATTAATAATGGCATAACAAACAACTTACTCAGAGGAAAAATTTCTATTGAAGAAAATAAATGTGGTAGAGAAATTTTGTTTGAAATTGTTTCGATTTTAATTGGACTAATAAAAAGCGGTAATAGAGTGTATGAAGATAATTCAGAATATAAAATTTAACTGAAACTCATAACTATTTTAAACTTGAACCTGAACTTGAACTCATAAATATCTTGAACTTGAACATGAACTTAAACTTATAAATATCTTAAATATGAACTTGAACTCAGAATTTAAATTCACTCCCGAAAATCTCGAACGCATTAACAAAGAGATTCAAAAATATCCTGTAAAAAAACCGGCTGTTATGGCTGCGCTTTATATCGGGCAGGAACAAAACGGTTACATATCAAACGAAGTAATTAAAGAAGTTGCGGACTTGCTTGAAATGAATCCCGAAGAAGTGCTTGGCGTTGTAACTTTTTACACAATGTATTTCCAAAAACCGATGGGCAAATTTCACGTACAGGTTTGCACAAATGTTTCCTGTATGCTGCGCGGCGGTTATGATATCTGGAATCAGGTAAAAGAAAAACTTGGCATTGATAATATGCAGGTAACTAACGATATGAATTTTTCGCTTGAAGAAGTTGAATGTATGGGCAGTTGCGGCACAGCTCCGATGCTTGCTGTTAATGAGGATTTTTATGAAAATCTTACCAAAGAAAAAGTTGAGGAAATTTTGCAAAGCCTCGCTAATGTGGAGAAGAATTAATGGAAAAGATTGTACTACCCGAAATTAAAGACATTCATTTACTTGATGTTTATATTGCTAACGGCGGATTTACCGCAGCCAAAAAAGCTTTTTCGCAATCATCCGATGATATAATTGATCAGGTTAAAAAATCAGGTTTGCGCGGCAGAGGCGGCGCTGCTTTTTCCGCAGGGCTTAAATGGAGTTTTATGCCAAAGTCCACAGACAAACCAAAATATCTTTGCATAAACGGCGATGAATCTGAACCCGGCTCTTTTAAGGATAGACAGATTTTTGAATATAATCCGCATCAACTTATTGAAGGAATATTGATTACCTGTTACGCAATCGGAGCAAAAACAGCTTACATCTACATCCGCGGCGAGTATCATAAATGGATTAAGCTGATGCAAAAAGCGTTGGACGAAGCTTACTCCGCAGGTTACATTGGCGAAGCAATGAAGGAAAAATTCGGAATGGAGTTCTTCTGTAATATTTATATTCACAAAGGCGCGGGCGCATATATTTGCGGCGAAGAATCTTCACTTATGAATTCCATTGAAGGCAAACGCGGCTACCCAAGAATTAAACCTCCCTTCCCTGCTCAAAATGGATTGTGGGGCTGCCCAACTACAATTAACAATGTGGAAACTATTGCTAATATTCCGCCTATTATTAACAAAGGCTGGGAATGGTTTTCAAATATCGGCGAAGCAAAACATCCCGGAACTATTTTATTTGGCGTTAGCGGACACGTGAACAAACCCGGCGTTTACGAATTACCTTCCGGCACATTACTTACAGATATTATTTATAACTATGCTGGCGGTGTTCCGAACGATAAAAAAATCCTTTGCGTTATTCCCGGCGGTTCATCAATGCCGCCTTTACGTGGCGATCAACTTGAAGGCGTAAAGATGGATGCGGAATCTCTTAAAGCTGCTGGCTCTGCTATCGGTACAGGTGGAGTAATGGTAATGGATGAAGACACTGACCTTGTAAAAGTTTTGGCACGCATTTCACATTTCTATCATCACGAAAGCTGCGGACAGTGTACACCCTGCCGCGAAGGAACGGGCTGGTTGGAAAAAATTCTTAAAAGGATTTTAGCCGGCAAAGGCTCTGTTAGCGATATTGATTTGCTTATTACTGTTGCAAACCAGATTGAAGGCAATACAATTTGCGCACTTGGCGAAGCTGCTGCGTGGCCCGTAAGGTTTATGGTAACACGTTTCCGTGATTATTTTGAAGCAAGAGTAAGCAAAGAAATAAACTTGCAAGTTGCAAACAAAGTCCACTCAATGCGGCACACGGCAATACCGCTGGCTGAAGTAAAAAATTAGTTTGTTAATGAACAATGTACTTGTCCCGACAAAGTCGGGAGAATTTAGAATGTATAATTAGTTAGTTAATGGATTAGAAAAAATTATCGCAAAAAGTTTCTCATCCTTCGTTTGACTTTTGATCAAAGTATAAGGAAATGATTTTTGTTCAATATTGCGCCAAATATTTGTATACGCAAAACTAACGAATTGGATTTTATCAAGCATTACAAAAAGAAGATATATATGTACGACCTATTTTTAAATATTGCAAATATTATAGAAAAACAAAACAATTGGAACGTAGATATTCAGCTAAGTACTTATCTACGTTCTTTAATTAAAATACTCACTTGGCATAATTGTAAGTTATACTTCTTAAAAGGGTGACAAAATGAATAGAGTCAAAATATTCTTATTCTTCATCTCTCTATTATTGATCTCAAATTGCAGTGAAGAGAACATAACAAATCCAATCGATTCAGAACTAGCAAGAAATATTATTGGAACCTGGGAAGGTAGTTCAGGTTACTCCATTACTTTTTATTCTAACAGAATTTTCATTGATTCAATTTATTTTGAAGATATTCAGGATACTTCCTATAATAATTATGGTTTATTCATTCGAACTGGTAAATACGAAATATCAAATTCGGTGTTAAAACTTTATGAATTCTATTTTACTGAAGTTATTACGGGGGCTAGTATCGGAATGGCTTACGTCTCTCGTCCGGTTGAAATCTCCATAACCAACAATGTTTTAAAAAGGAAAATGTTTGCATTATTCTATAATATTGGGGAAGGGAAAAATACTCTATGGGATAAATGGGAATCGAATGAGTGGCTTTGTCAAGCAGATGCTGTTGATAGTCTACAAAACTTATACGGGACTTATAAGCAAATATATTATTTCGTTGAAGATTCTAGCCAGTACTCTCATACTTCAATATTTCATAATCTAATTAATGACTCTACATACACCTACGATTCAAAAAGAAATTTTACATATAATGCACCGTATCTTGATTTACCTGTAGAAGCCGATTATAATATGTTAGTACAATTTAAAAATAACACGATGTACTGGTATTATGATGGTACACCAGAGGATTTGGTTAAAATTAAATGAGAAGTATAACCGCTTAAATCTGCTTGAGTCGGAAACTGGAAATATTTGTTGCAGTTAAATTACCGTCTGCTTTAGCAGACGGATAAAGAATTAATAAACTAAAAGGCTTTAGCCACACTTGATACCGTTCTCTAAAGTGAACGGTAATTTTGTTTTAAAGCGGCAATAAAAAAATGCACCTGCTGCATTGATTTTTACAAATATTGAGTTTAGTTTTAGCCCGCAGCAACCGACTGATTAATTAAATAATTTTTACAACACATTTGATTTTTGTTAACTGAGTTAGATGCAGCATTGTTAGTTATCAAATTGGATTAAAGGAGCACAAATGAAAGCAGTTATTTGTACTAAATACGGACCTCCGGAAGTTCTTCAGTTCAAAGAAGTTGATAAACCTGTTCCTTTGGATAATGAAGTGCTTATTAAAATTATTGCTACAACAGTACATATTGGTGATACTAAAATCCGGCGATTAGAGCCTGGTTTAGGAGATGTAAGAGATTTCATTTTCAAACCCTTAATGCGAATTATTATTGGCTTCAAAGGACCAAGAAAAAAAATACTTGGAATGGAACTGGCAGGAGAAATTGAGGCAATCGGAAAAAATGTTACTCTTTTTAAAGTTGGCGACTCCGTTTTTGCCTCAACTGAATTTAGATTCGGTGCCCATGCTCAATATTGCTGTATGCCCCAAACAGGAGCGATTGCAATAAAACCAATTAATATGTCTTATGAAGAAGCTGCACCGGTTTCTAACGCCGGATTAACCGCTTTAATAAATCTTAGAAAAGCAAATATTAAAAGTGGGCAAAAGGTTTTAATCTATGGCGCTTCCGGCAGCGTTGGCACTTATGCCCTGCAAATTGCCAAATATTTTGGCGCAGAAGTTACAGGTGTATGCAGTACAGCGAATTTAGAAATGGTAAAATCTTTGGGCGCAGATAAAGTTATTGATTACACAAAAGAAGATTTTACAAACAGCAGTAATACTTATGATGTTATTTTTGATGCAGTTGGAAAAATCGAATCTTCAAAACGCAAAAAATCTTTAACAAAGTCAGGTATCTATTTAACATCGCTTGCTATGTCCGGCAACATTGTATTAAAAGCAGCAGACCTTATCTTTCTAAAAGAACTTTGCGAGGCGGGAAAGCTAAAAACAATAATTGACAGAACTTATCCTTTTGAACAAATAATTGAAGCGCACCGATATGTTGATACAGGGCATAAAAAAGGAAATGTGGTAATCACACTTTAGTTATAGTTAAAAGTGTCTCGGATTCAAATCAAGTTTTGCAAACTGAAGAATAACTTAAATAGCGCATAGAAATACTTGTAAAAATTTATAGATAAATTGAAACTTTATAATTCGTTTCGGGTTAAATGATTAGAAAATGATTTTTTTCGAGTCCATTAACTAAAGGAGAACGAAATGAAAGCACTGCAATTTAGAAACAACAGTGAAATTGTTACAAGAGAATTAAAGTATTTTATTCTCTGGTTTTTCTTCGGGATGATATTTTCATTCATAATTTCCTTACATTTTCATTTCCCATTTTTGCCTGTAAAAAGATATGAGCAGGATTTGGGAAATTATTTAAGTCATTTTCTAATTTTTGTTATCCCCTATTTCTTCTTTTTAATTATACGCCTGCTGCTAATTATAATTCATAAATTTAGGATTATCAAGAAAAACAATAAACCATCCATTATAGCAAGTGTTTTATACTTTACAATCTTAATTTGCTTTTTTTCAAACATACATTTGAATAGAATTATGTTTCAAAAGATCGTTGATAATCCCTTTGTTTATAAGCCTGTTTCTAAAATGGAAAATAATTATCGTAACGTTATCTGGAAGCGTTTCTATGAAAAAAATAATATATATGGCGAACTTATTCTAATAGGTCCAGATAGGTTGACGGAGGAAACGCTGAGTTTTAATTCAGATACAACTGCAATATTGAAATTCAATTATATTGAAAAAGACAATCATTTTACTTGGAAATATTTATTAAATATTTATGATTTTAGTGATATGGATACATTTATTTTTAGAAACGACACACTTTTTTTTATGTTCGATATAAGTTTAGTTGATATTGGAGTATTTAAGTTTGAAAATGATACTTTGAAATTAGAGCAAAGTCCAAGCATATTTGTTTTGTAATGTATCCATAGAATTTAAGATACTTATTATCAACATTTTGTTGAAAATGATAAATCTAAAATGGAATTAATGTCCAATTATAAACGAATGAACATCCAATTTCCATAAACATAAAATCAAATTTTGAAGCATTATTACATCAATCAACTAACAATTTGTATCTCAAATTTTCGTTAAAAGTCGGAAGGTACTCGATAAATATTCAGCGAGATTTTTGAAAGGCTCAGGCATAAAAAAAGCCCCAATTCTAAATGAATTGAGGCAATTTTGAGCGGGGCCGACGAGACTCGAATTCGCGACCTTCCCGACTTGTCGGGATGTACTTCTTTTTTATAATATCTATTTAAAACAAATAAGCCCTAAATTTTCATTTAAGGCTTTAATTTTTGAGCTGGCAATGGGACTCGAACCCGCAACCTGCTGATTACAAATCAGCTGCTCTACCAATTGAGCTATGCCAGCAAAATTTTTAATGTTAATTAAATAACATATAAACAATAAAATCAACATTTTTTAACGGCGTAAAACTAACATTTTTAGATAATCTAAACAAGCAAATAACAAGCTAATTTAAAATTAATTATCAAAAATTTTCACATCTTCAACCCACATCAATTCACATGCTCCGCCTGCGGTATCATCTCGTCTTAAAGAACTTGTCCAGTGCCATCCATCAGCTCTGGTAATGGCTACAAGATAACCTTTAAGCTGGATAAGGCTTCCTTTATAGACTTTATCTAATTGATCTTCAACTATCTGATTTTTAGGGATTATGTGAACATTAGCACTATTTAATGCTATTTGCTGCGGCGGAATCGGCTGCTCATCGGTTTCCCAACGATACCATCTATTGCGCTGTGAAATATTGATTTTATCAATTACACTTTGATCAGACATTGGACCCCAGCCAAGCGCTAAATCCAACGGCGATAATTCGCTATCTTCGCCTAACCAAAAATCATTGCGGCTTAATACTCTTGCTTTTATGTCATACTCGGCTAATGCTTTAATGGAATATTCTTCAAGTTGCCATTTTTTATCACCGGCAAGACTAATTTGTTTTGGCTGATCAGGTGCAAGCTCTCCTGCCGGATATGTTATAACTTTTTCCGGATAAAAAAAGAAAACAACTGGAATTGAAAAAAGAACAAATGCTATTAATAATTTTTTCATCTGTTTATAGTCTCATTAAATGATCCGTTATCAGAATAAATTTTAAACTGAACCATTTTTTGTCTTATCTTTTTAATCAGTTCAAAAGTAACTCCTTCATATTCAAATTTTTCACCGACAGATAAAATCTTTCCGGTTTGCTCCGATAAAAAGCCTGCAACTGTGTTGTAATCATCGGATTCGGGTAGCTGCAAATCAAAGGTATCGTTAAACTCATCAATATTCATTGAACCGAGAACGTAATATTTGCCGTCCGGTAATATGCTGTAATTTTGAATTTCGCTGGTTGTGTTATCTTTTAATTCACCAACAATTTCTTCAAGAATATCTTCCATAGTAATAACGCCTTCCGTTCCTCCGTATTCATCTGTAACAATTGCAATACGCTCGCCTTGCTTTTGCATATCTTTAAGAATTTCAGAGATAAGTTTTGTTTCAGGTACAAAGTACGCAGGACGCAAAATATTTTTAAGCGCTACTTTCTCACCTTCGATTATAGTTTTCATAACATCTTTGGTGTGAAGTATTCCGATAATGTTATCAAGCGAATTTTCATAAATCGGAACCAATGTATGCCCTGTTTTTAATATCTCGCGTATATTCTTGTCATCTTCTTCATTAAGATTTATGGCAGTCATTTCGGTTCTGGGGATCATTACGCCGTTGGCTTTAAGATCGTTAAATTCAAAAATATTTTCTATAATCTCCTGATCTGCTTCATCTATCGTACCTGATTTTACTCCATCGGAAATTATATCCATTATTTCATCTTCGGATGGACGCTCTGATGAAAAATTTATTTTTTCTTTAAGCGGCAGCAAAATAAAATTGCTGAAAAAAGTAATTGCGCCGGTAACGTACTTTAGCAAAGATGAAATCAGCAAAATAATACGCACAGATCTTTTTGCAATGATATCTGAATATCTGTAAGCTAATGCTTTAGGAATCAATACATTGAATATTAAAATAATTGTTGTAACAATAACAGCAGTTACAAAACTTGTAATTGCAACAGAAATCAATACTGATGGAGATGTTATTATATTTAGCAACGGATAAAGCCATTGTGAAAGCAGAAAATATCCTGCTATTGAAATCATTACTGAAATAAATGTAAAAGCAAGATGAATACTGCTGTAAACTTCTTCCTGAGTTAAATTGAGTTTCTCAAAATATATCACATATTTACTATTCGATTCCTTTAAAGCTTCGATCTTGCTTTCACCAAAAGAGGCAAGCGCAACTTCGGCAGCAGCAAGTAACGAGTTTAAAAAAACGAGTACAAGAAAAAATATTAGTAGTTCCATTATATTTTATTAGTTCTTTTGTAAAATAACACCGAAAAATAATAGCTTATGACTAAATTTACAGGTATAAATTAAAACTTAGTTGAAATATTTTTTTTATAAAAAGGGAAGAGACTCCAAATAATTAATAATTTTGTATAACAAAAAAAACAAAAACAATTAAAAGGAATCTCTTATATGAAAAATAGT
>Ga0247840_10001059_pt1 | contig 55259 bp, 46 predicted proteins | sample LaCruzMarch2015__FD_192404 | JGI IMG/M metagenome (GOLD analysis project Ga0247840, IMG submission 192404) | Freshwater microbial communities from meromictic Lake La Cruz, Castile-La Mancha, Spain - LaCruzMarch2015_17m | ecosystem: Environmental > Aquatic > Freshwater > Lake | place: Spain... | reverse complement strand
AAAAAAAATAAAAAAACGAAAAAAAAGAAAGGGAAAGGAAACAAGAAGTCTAAAAAATAATAATATAACAAAACAAAACAAAATTTAAAAATAATTTTCCAAGTCATCTAATTCAACCCCTTTTTCTAACAAACTGATTAGTCTTGAAGGATGAATGGCTTTATCAATTAATTCTTTACGGTAAACATCGCATCTTTGTTTTAAACCATGATAATCTTTTTCAAAAATAGCAGGATTCATAGATAAACTATTAAAATTTACTTTATAAAAATCATTATAATATTTGTAAATAGAACGGTAAATATTATCATTTTCATAAAAATAAGAAGTATAATCCCCAAATTTTTGTTTTAATTCTATATTTTTCGCATATCTTATGTCGTAATCTTTTTGTTGTTGTAGTAATTCTAATATAATATGTATTGCACTTGGATTTCGTGAAAAGGTGAGCCAATCTACTTTATCCCAATTATTTAGAATGATAATTATGGCTTTTGGATTTGGATTTTCGCATAAATAACTCCAATCAAATACTTTATTTAAATATTCCTGTTTTTCGAAGATATGAATCGCAGATGGATTTCCTGATAAAAGAGGCCAATCATCTTCATAAATTTTATCTAAATTTTTTTCAATCATACTTATTGCTTTTGGACTTGGATTTTCTAAAATGGTTTCCCAATTAATATATTCTGGATATTTTTCTAACAAGTGACCTGCATGTTCATTCTTCGATAAATCACGCCAAAACTCAAGAACTTCAGAATCTAAAATCCAAGAATTAAACTTGACATAATATTTTTCAATGATTTCAAGTGCTTTTGGATTTGTATTGGTAGCTAACAATCTCCAAAAAGCTGGGTAAACCGAATAAGTTTGAGGACATTGAATAGGTAACTTTGTTTTTTTATGATAAGGAATAGTTATGATATTTTCATTGATAATAGTTTGTTCAATCATTTCTAATGCTTTTGAACTTGGATTGGTGGATAACATATACCAATCAATCAAATCTGGATTTTTCATTAATATATGCATCGCATCTTCATTTTTTGACAAATAAGGTGAATTTAATATAGTTAATTGTTTAACAATAATACCCATGAAATGTGGATAGTGTAATATTCTTGAAAAATCATCCAAATCTAATTGATCTAAATTTTCTTGAATGATTTTTTCTGATCCTGGGTGAGAATTATACACTAACCATTTTACACTTAATTTACTGAGATCGATTTCTTTTCTTAATTTGTAAATCATTATTTATATCTTTTATTAAAACTTAAGGTAAGTAATTTTATTCAATTTTTTATAAAAAGTTTTTTTATTTTTATTTAAAAATAAAAAATAATATAAAATAATAACAAATGGAACCCAGCTTATGCATTCAACGTGCGTTTGCAAGTATTACAGAAGATGAAATTGTCTCGGTTTTTACTAACTTGAAAGTAGGGACAATCAAAGAAATTATAAAAATTTCAAAAGTAAATTATAAAGGCGAACCTTACAATACATTTATCATTCATATGGAAGAATGGTATGACGAAAAAATACGGGAACAGTTTATGTTAGGATTCGATTTCAAACTTATACATGAAGATCCAAATTCGAAACGTTTGTGGAAAGTCTCGATTACAAAATTGCATTAATATTTATTTTTTTCTTTCTTTTTAAGCTTTTACAATTCTGTATTTTCCGTCTTTTTTCTCCAAACGACCCAGTAAAATTGGTTTTATCCCAGGCGTTTTGATTGCGAGTTGATAACTTTCGTAATCATAGACTTCTTTCGTTTCCTCACGTAAAATCATTTGTTTGCCATTAAATTTGAATTCTCTGCCTTCCCAAGTAGTGGCGACTTTATTAAGAATAGCTACATTATCATTTTCATCTTGACTATAATTTGGGTTGTATGCAAATGCGTTGGGAGAAGGCTGTCCAAAAGACAAACAAGTCAACCCTTCTTTGGAACTGGTTTTTACATGAATCGAACAATCAATTGAACTTTCTTTGATTCCTTTCAGCAATTGGCTCGATATTTCTTCTTTAATATTTGAAATCTCGAATAATTTTTCATCCGAAGTTAATGGAGTAAATGGTGCCCTCTTTCCCAAATCATGTAATTTAATTTCAATGGCTTCATCACTCTTTAATTGATCTGGCGTGAAAGTCATTAAATATAAAAATACTTCTACCGTTTGTAATTCCAAAGGTAAATCTTGATGGGAACAAATACGACGGGCGCGTCCAATGACTTGCTCTAAACGCACTGGATGCCAATAAGGTTCCATCAAATGAACATAACGTGTATTTCGTAAATTAATACCTTCCGAACCCGCTGCAGTAATCATAAGCACTTTAATAATTTCACCCATGTTATTGTTATTACTTATTTTTGATAATTCGTTTGATAATTGACTAGGAATATATTCCCATGATCCATTGTAAATATTACGAATAATTTCACGTTCTTCCGCATCTTCCGTTCCTGTATAAAGCGCATAAGTCGGTTTACCAACATCTTCGTCTTTCATATCTAAGATCCATCCATCGGAAACTCTTTTAATTTTAAATTGTGCAAACCCATTGGTTTCTAATACTAAGCAGAAAATAGCGATTCCTTCCATGGAACGAAATTGACTATAAATCAAATGAAGACCTAAATGATCGGGGTCTTGAATATTTTCCAACATGGCTAAAAATTTTGGACTATAGGTTAAAAGGTTTTCGGGATCCAAATATTTGGATGCATTTAATTTCAAATAATGAAGCGCATCTTTGATCCTCTGTTTATAGGTTTGATCTCCAGAGATTTCGAGAAACTCATCGCCTTCGAGTTCGGAGACGTCGCGATTTTGAGCATCTGCATTTTTATATTCTGGTATATCAATACTATCATCTTGTTTTTCGAGTTCCAAATCAGATTCGACGTCATCTTCTTCCTCTTTTTCTTCTTCCTCTTCTTTATCGCTTTTACCTTTTTTAGAAAAAGCCCCAGGAATAGGACGTCCTGGGGGTTTTGGCATGACAAAATTACAAAATAAACGAGAAAAAATACGATACGTTGATTTGGGTTCAATAAACATTCCATTCGCATCCACTTTATTCATTCCTGGTTTTGACTTTTTTTCTCTTTTACGTTCATCAACACGTGCTTCTTCGTAAATTTTAAACTGATAATTACTCATTGGAAGTTTTATTACGTGATAATCCGTAATTTTATTATATCGAGGTAATAATTCTTCTTGCGCACTTTTGAAGTAAGAAGTTAATCCAATAATACGTCGTTTGAATTTTTCAATGTTGTGAACATTTCCAGTTTCCTTATCTACAAATAAATTAATAAATTCATCGAGAGTATCTGGTAAAGCAGTATTGGCAACAAATTGCGTCCCTTTGGGGATCGCAGTAATTTCATTTTTCTTTAAGAGTTTAGTGATTCGTTTTATAAAATCCTCATCACTCATGGTTCCTTTTTCATCGACGATCAATTTTCCATTTTCTTCTTTATATTCGGTTTTCACACCTTTATATCCAGATTTTTCGGTTATTTTACTTTCAAATCCATAAGGATTTCGTGTAACACTGAGTGTTTTTGAACTCGCATTATAATCCATATAATCTAGAACCTTTTCCTTGGTAAAAATATCTAACAAAGTCTCTTTACTTAATTTATTATTATTATCAATATTGAGTGTAAAATGCCAGGTTTTGATATATCCTCGCAAAATATTAAACAGAATACCGATTTCATTTGGATAGTTAATAATCGGGGTTCCACTTAAAAGAACAACTCTTGAATTGTTTGAACGCAACAAAAATTCGTAAATTTGTAACCATAAAGAAGTAGGCATATTACTTGTTGGACCTTTTGTAAATGTTTTTAATTTATTTATTTTATTGACAATACGACTAATTAAATTATGGGCTTCATCAATAATAACAACCGCATTATCAAAAATATTTTTTTCAAAATTATTTGTTAACTGTTTGAATTTTTCTCTTCGTAAACCATTGTAATTAATGAAAGTATATTTGTTTTGAATCATTTCGTCTAATTGTTCATCCAATGATTTTTTATCGGTTGAACTGAGTTCATTGTAATTATTTGGTTTGGTTACATTGATTAACCAAGCCCCATGTTTTCGCTTAATAAAATCTACTGGTAAAGATAAAACGGATGATAATGTATCGACGGTTTCTGGGTTTTCGGTAATCGAAATCCATTCCCAATATTGATTTTTACGGTAAATAGAATCCCCGTATTTTTTGATTTCTTCCAAATAGTTACGTTTTAAAGATGCGGGGGTCATAACAATAATTTTATGAGAACTTTTGAGACCTTCTGCGATGCCAATACTGGCGGCCGTTTTACCAGCACCTAAACCATGATATAACAATAATCCACGGTAAGGTGTATAAGAATTCATGTAATCGCGAACCAATTTTTGATGGGTTAATAATTCGATTTTATTTTGATTTGTTTGTCCTATGTTTTTACATGTGATTCCTTTTCCTTCATCTAACAAGTCATCTTTATAAGGTTCAAAAAGTCCATTAATAAAGTTGACAAAGATTTCACGATTATTCATAAAGTAACTGGAAACACGAATGTCAATTTTCTCATTTTTATCTTTCGAAGGAAGTCTGCGCTTCAAAATAGTATCCCCGAATTCAACCATATTTTCCGTCCCTAATTCGGTAACCCCTTTTACAATTTTTTCCGTTTTTCTTTGTTTTGTTATAGGAGGTTCATTTTCTTCCATAATAATAAACTGAGGTGCTTTTAATTTTTTAATAGTTTTCTTTTTCTTTGTATCAATTAGTTCTATTGGCGCTTTCGACTCGATAATCAATTCTAAGGCTTTCTCATTTTTTTTATTCGCAATAACTTTTGAAAGTTGATTTTGTTGCATTCGTTCTAAAAAAGCTTGAGGATCATAACCTTGGGAACGTTTATCTACAACCATTGGTTGCGTTTTTTCATTATTTAATATTTTTACAATGACGGGTTCACGTTGCAATACAGATGGTTTTACTTTTAATGTTTCTAAAGGATTCATAAATATTATTTCTATTATATACTAAGAGGTTTATAATTTATAAAAAGACGTTATTTTTTATAAATTGATCTATTCATTTACGAGTCTTACGACTTTTTCTACCCTTGCGACCTTTACGACTTTTTTTGCCCTTTTTACTTTTTTTACTTTTGCGACTCTTTTTACCTTTTCGAGACTTTTTTCTTCCACCTTTTTCACCATATCTGGCTCTTTTTGCAAATACATCATCATTATCATCATAAGAACGTTTTCCTAAATCTAAATCTTCATCTTTTACAGTCGATTGATAACTATCATCTTTTACTGTCGACTGATAACTATCATCATCATTATAACTATTTTCCATTTGCATATCATAGCTATCTATCACTTCCAACGTTTTTTTACCATTGTCACCCATTATTACTTTATATTTCATATAACCTTGTTGATTATAAGGTGTATATGTTATTGTATCTCCTATAACAATTTTATCGTTATTTTTCAACTCTTCATAAACAGATTCTCCTTCACCAAGACTGTAATTTGTCATATAAATATATTTAGATTATTTTATTTTTTGTAATGTCTAGATTTTCTCTTTTTATTTTTTTTACTCTTTTTACTTTTTCTACTTTTTTTCCCTTTTTTATTTTTTCGAGTCTTTTTAGAAAGCCTTTTTAACAAATGGTAAGGCGATGATCCTCCCACAGTTAATGATCCTCCTACAATTAAATTTCTTGGATCAGATGTTTTACTTTGGATCCATTTTACAAAAGATTGAACACTACGATCTTTTTTGGGAATCTTGGCATTTTCATAATTTTCGACAACAAGATTTCCATTTTTTTTACAAATATATTTCATCGTAGGAAAGCCATCGACAGATCCAATATATTTTAACGAGGATAAATAGTCTTTATTAATATCCGCAACCACGGCAGAAGAATTGTTTTCTCCACTAAATTCTTCGATTTTTAACCATTCTGGTTTGGTCGACATACAAGGCCCACATCCTTCCATGTAAATAAGAATAAAAACGCAATTTCCTTGATCAATGTAAGAATCTACTTTATCTACATCATCCGAATGTAAAATAATCATATTATACTTATATTATAATGATAGAAAAATGTCTATTATTACTAGAATATTGTAAAAAATATTATCACAAACTATAATATATGATTGATATATTAAAAATACTATTTTTTATAGCCGTGGTTCTAGGTGGTCTTTATTTTTATTCTAAATATACCAATCCAAAAATGTTTACAAGTTTGCAAGAAGGACTTACTACCATGGATGGAGAATTAAGATGCCCGAATCTACTGATCCAAAAAGGTTCCAAGTTCTTTTTATATAATTCAAACATTGCTGAAGTTCCTGGTGTAAATCCGATTCAATTTAACAATTTAGAGGAATATGTTGAATTTTTGGAATGGCAACGAGGTGCGGGTATAAGATGTCCTGTTTTATATGTTCAAAATACCTATGACGCACAGGGTAACCGTGTATACAAAATTCGTCCTAGCGTTACCGAATTACAAGGAGGGTTACCTCCTACTGTTCCAGTTCCTTTACCGATGAAACTAGTGGATGCATCAAGAAGTGACGCTCCTTATAATAAAAACGGTTATCCAGCATTTGATCAATCGTCTTATTATGTAGGAACAACTACACCATTAGATGTGATGAATAATCAACAAGAAAGTTTATTATTTAGTGATAATGCAATGGATCCAAATTGGGGAGGAGGTGATTATACACAAGCGCTTGTAGATAGTGGTTACTATAAAGGTAATGAAGTGCAAATTGCCATTCCTCCTTAAAATTTAAATAAAAATATTTATCATGTAATTAATCATAAATATTTTTTACTTTTTTACTTTTTTATTTTTTTTAATGGTTGTTTTTTTAATTTTTTGTTTCATCCTTTTTAATGTTTTCTTTTTTTTTCTTTTCCCGCCATTTTTATCAGGAGGTTGAAAGTAAGGGTAATCTTCATCATTTTTTATTTCGCTTTTTGTATTTTCTTCATTTGTATCATTATCTATATCTGTATCTGTAACCATATTTGTATCTTCTTCATTTGCATTCTTATCTGTAACCATATCTGTAACCATATTTGTATCTTCTTCATTTACAACTGGTGAACTAAGAGGAGTTTCTAGATCTGTTTTCTCTGAAAAATATTGGGATTTATTCACTTCAATCGTTTCTTTGAGAGAAGTTAGACAAGGACTTTTTGATGAGTTTTCGTCTGGTATAAAATTCGGATTAAATACCATTGGTATGCATTCATATAATGGTTTTAAAGTTATACTATCTTTATTATAATAATAATTACTTGTAAATAAATCAGAGTTATCTCCACATCTTACAAGTCGTAAAAAGTCTTGCATGTCATCTGTTCCAGGACATGCTAATAATAAATTTTGAAATAAAGAAACGTTTTTATCAAATGTTAATAAAAGCAATCCCAATTCGTATGCATTTAAATCTCCTGTATCATAAACCTTGTTTGGTTTATCTTTTAAAAATCCCCATAAACAAAGTGGTAATAAATCGCCTGATCGCTTTGCAGTTAATGGAAGTAAAAAACGTTGAATTGTCTTTATTAGTTGATCTTTTGTATCAAACTTTGGCTTCTTAACATTTTCTAGAGTTGTTTCATTAAAACTACGTTTATCACCACCTTGTTTACCTCCGAATTCTTTAATAATTGTTTTTTTTAAATTTATTAGATCTTCTGCCGAAGATCCATTTAAATTATCAATTGCAAGATTTGCCATATTATTTACTGAAATTCCTTGGATCTTATCTTGAGATATAAATTGATTGGTTATCTTTAATTTACTATCACCCATTAAATTATTTTTTATTTGTGTTAAAATTAATTTGGCTGAATTTTTATTTTCGTTTATTTTTTCCAAAATTCGATTTTTATAACTTCCTTTTGAGGATAATTCAAGTATTTCGTTAATTTTAGGTGAAATTTCTTGTGAAAATTTATTTTCATACAATTTAATTACTTTTTGGATAAAATCTTTTTCATCTTGTTCTTTCAATTTCAAAGCATCTATTTCTAATACTTTCTTATAAAAATTTTCATATTCTGGATCATTATTTTCATATATTGTAAATTCTTCAATAAAAGACCCTTCTTCCGAATAAAAATTAAAGGTAAATTTTTTTCCCTCATTTAATTCTTCAATAATTTCTTTATAATTATCAAAAGAATCATCTTGCACAATAACACTATTATATACTTTATTTAATTCTTGTGTAGTTTTTGAAAATCCTTCGGATGCCTCGTCCATATCGATGACTCGGTTTTCGACAAGTAAAACGGGTTGACTTCTTAAAATTTCTAAGATCCCTGGACCTACTTTTCCTTTATTCGCATCCGCAAAAAAATAAATCGGATTATTTTCTTTAAATAACAATTTAGCCAACCCAAATTCCATATCTCGTAATTCAATCTCGGATTCTTTTAAAAAATAATTATCTTCTTCTAGCAAATATGGAATGGTAGTTACTGGTAAAGAAGTGGGTTCTAGTGTATAAGATTCATCTTTATATTTATTTAAAAATACAACATACAAAGATGTTACGTAATCTTTGGTATATTTTTTTAAGGTATCTTCAATGACAAAATTAATAATATACCATTCTTTTGATTGTGGTGAAAAATTTTTACAAGCTTTTTCGAATAAATCATGAATATTAATTTTGTTAGTTGCGTCCACGACAACTTCGGTTCGATTAGTAGATGAATTTTTAGATAAATCTAAATTTATTTTGAACTCATTACATAATTCTAACCAACTATCATATAAAGCCTTAAAAATATTCCCATCACTTTTCTTATCATCAATAAAATATAATAAATTGGTTGTTTTATCTTCATCCGATTGATATTTTGAAACCTGGCCAATTTTATTACCTTTACCAGTTCCAGGCATAGAATCATTTTCTAAAGTCATCACGCGGTGAGCAATATCATTTCCATCACCAAGATTTTTTGTTTTTCCAGAACTACCATCTTCGGATTTTAATAAATTCATTGCACCCGCATAAACGTATAAAGTATTTTCAATTAATTTATTTTGATTTTCAACTGTTTCCATGGCAGAAATATTTTTCATGAAATTACCTAAAATATAAATAAATATAAACTCAGATTTTACATTTTTAAAGGTTTCATTTCTACCCATTGTTAAAAAATCATGAAACCCATCTGCTGGAATTTTTGATAAAAATTCAATCGACGTAAAAAGGTTAATATTAAATGTTTTATTTTCCTTATCTTTTTCAACACTCACTTGATTGATCTTTGGCTTATCAACTGATTTTGAATAATTTGTCTTCAAATAATTCGTCATGTTTACCAAAACACTTTGGAAACTCTTGACATCTAATTGTTGAGATGAATCGATTTGACTATATATATAGTCTTTATCCATTTTTGTATTCGATATTGGATTTGTATTACTAATGGTCTTTTTATTTTTATTACTAATTGTCTTTTTATTTTTATTTGATAATTTATTAACTGGTATAGACATAGATACTTTATCAACTGGTATAATCGTTCTACCCGACCTTCTACTCATTCTTATTATTTATATATATTATATATTTATATATAATATATTTATTGTTTCTCATTTATTGCTTGTCGATAAAAGCCATGGTTTCATTTAATGATTTTTTTGCGTTGGATAAAGTATTCATTAAAGCCAATGTTTCCGCGTTTGTTTTTATATCCGCACTTGCATCCACATCCAAAGCAATCTTCAACATTAACATACTTAAATAATCATCCATATTGATAATCACGTTTTCATAATCCGAACGATATTTTGAAATCAACAAACTATCTTGTAATTTCACCGTTTTTGCTTTGATTGCTGCGGCATAATTTGCGGCACTTCCGGCTTCACCATTTGCACCTACTGCTACCGATGCAGTTGTATCCTCTGCGTTTTCTAAACCTTCTCGCAAATGAAAAGTATTCATCATTAAATAAATAATGAAAATAGATACGATTAAAATAGCACCAATTTTTAATAAGTCTTCGTTCATTATATATTATAAAGGATTAAAAATATTTTAATTATCTTTTAAAAATTTAATAATATTTTCTTTCGTCGTTTTACTTATTTTTCTAAATTTATTTTTGCCATCGATTGTTCCTATATGATCTAGACAATTATCTCTTTCTTGAATCGACTGGATAAGTTTAGGCATTGTTTTGAATTCACTAAAAATAGCTTTTGCAATATGAAAACTAACACCAGGAATTTGCGACAACATGATTTCACCAATATTTTCAGCATTGACATTCTCTTTTTTCACTTTTTTTACTACTGCGCTATAATTATTTTCATGAGTTTTACCTTCGTTTTCATGATTTTCAATTTTTGTTAGTTGGTTCATACAATAATATCCAATTCGATTATTATTTTTATTTATTTTATACACCATGTTACAAATCATATATGCAGTCTCATCGATTGAAAAAGATCGCATCGTAGAAAACCCTTTATAATAATGAATCGAACACATGGCGGAATAAATCGTTTGTTTTTCTCTGTGAAATCGAACATCGCCTTCAATAAGATAAATAATACAATGATTAGGACAACTGGATCCTTGTAAACGATACGATTGTTCTTCGTAGCGTCCATCTTTAATACTTGCGACTAAATCATTGACAGTTTTTCTTTCAATAATGATCAATTCTTCTTCATCTTTCATAATAATAACATCTCCAAGAGGTAAGTTTTCGACAATTAACTGGAGTCCTGCGTTTAAAAATGGTTCTCTTTCCAAATATCCTTTCATATATTTAATTAATTCGGTTTCTCTGGAATCGACTTTAATAAACATTAGTTAAAAGTCATAATAAAAGTTTAAGTAATTTTATTATAATCTTTTTACATAAAAATAAAAACAATATATATAAATGGGTCATGTGCGCACAAGTTCTATTTTTTATCGACGCGGAGTTCCGAACAAATATTATTTTTTCGGACAAGCAGTTCTAGGAAATTGGCCAATCATCCAACCACAAAGTTTATTTAATACAAATACCATATCATCCGCTTTTTCGCAAAATATTCGGCGACGTTATTAATTTTTACAAAGTATAAGATTTATACCGTGTAAAAAAAATTTACCTAAATTTAACACAAGGATAACTACGTTTTTACTGCGTTTAACCAAAGGTACTTCGTTTTTACTGCGTTTTTACTGCGTTTAACCCATGTTACCTCCGTGTGTTGCTCTGTATCCGTATTTCTGTGTTTGGATGGTCAAATTAGGTCTGCAAACAAGACCGTATTGAGTATTGGTGGCTCCGATTAAGTTAGGATTACTGTATAAAAACCATCCGACCGATGGCGCAAGACCTCCCTTCTTGACACCACCGCATGTGTTCGTGCGATTGCAAATTGATGCTGCGTTTCGAGCGCTGCGTGACCCACTGTAATACACCATGTTATATAGTAAATAAATATTTTATTTTTCTAAACAAGAGAATAATTAATGATAATATTTAAAAATAAACCCGCCCGCCGTTTTTCTATAATTCCTTAAAACTCCACTAATATTTGATTTGCTTGTATTCACTGTTTTCGCAGCATTTGCGATCGACGGAAACGTTTGGATAAAGTTTAAATCTAAATCATATTGATTTATTTTTCTAGTGAAATTATTTCCTAAACCAGTTGCAAATTTATGAATTTGATTTTCATGATTGGTTACCCATTCTAAATTGTCTAACCGATTATTTGATTTATTTCCATCTTTGTGATTTACTTGTTCCTTGTTTTCTGGATTTTCCAAAAACGTTTGCGCAACTACACGATGTAATCGGCTAGTTACTCCATCGATTGTAACCACAATGTATCCGCCAGGCGTAGGTTTTGGATTTTTAATAATAATTCCCGATGCATTTTTAAATCTTCCTAAAGTAGAAACAAAATAACATTTCTCAGTATTAAGAACGGGTTTCCAAATTTCTTCTTCCAATACTTGTTCTTCTTTTTCAAGTTCCCATAAATAACCATAGGCAGTCTTAGATAATCCTGTTATTACATTACCAATCGCATTTCTTCCATTATGAGTTGTTTTTGTAAGCTCATTTTCATAAGCCCATTGTGCAGCTATTTCAATGGAATTGTATTTCTCCAAAATAGTATTTGTTTCTTTGTCGATTCGAAAGATTGGTTTATTTTTATTTGTTTTAATGATTATTCCTTTGCATCGGTGAATGTTATTTTCTTGTCGACTATTCCATTCTAAATTATCAACATGATTATTATGTTTATTTTTATCTTTATGATTCACGTCACTTTTATTTTCAGGATTCAAAAGAAAAGCTTGTGCAACTAATCGATGAACTTTGAATCCCTTTTTAACCTTGTTTTGTGTCAAGCAAATATTATAATAACCGTCTTTATCGCAAGGTTTCATTCCTTTATTCGTAACAATATTGCGAACATTTCCATAATTGCTTACTTCGTAATTTTCGAAATTTTTCACTGAGCGCCATTCTTCCATAGGTGGTGGTATATATTATATTGGCGCAAAAAGCCTTTAAGTTGTTTTCGTATGAAAATGGTTTATTGAAACAGACTTAAAGAGTTGTTACCATATTACATTACAACATGGCAGAACTAAAAATGTTATTACAAGACGACGATATTATTAAAAGCGAAGAAGGTCTTATTTTCAATCCGTATAATCCACTAAATACCGAGATTACATTGAGCGACGTTCAATCTATTCTCACTAAATATTCTTTACCCAGCAAGATCTTTAATATGGAACTTTATCGTCGCGCCTTTGTGCATCGGTCTTATACGAAACGTCCGAATTGGGAAAATGTTGAACAAAATATTAAAATTCTGGAAAAACCGTTTGATTGTTTACCGTTATCGACCAAATCGAATGAACGCTTGGAATTCTTAGGCGATGGGCTTCTAGAACTCATTACGAAATATTATTTGTATCGCCGTTTTCCAAAAGAAAACGAAGGTTTTATGACGGAGAAAAAGATTGCGATTGTGAAAAATGAAGCGATCGGTAAAATTGCGCTGGAAATGGGACTTCATAAATGGTTGATCCTATCGAAACATGCGGAAGAAAAAAAAATTCGAACCAATTTGAAGAAACTAGGCTGTTTGTTTGAAGCCTTTTTAGGTGCTCTTTTTTTAGATTTTAATAAAATCGTGGTTCATGATGAAGAAGGCTGGTTTAAAAATATCTTTGTGACGGGTCCTGGCTTTCAAATGGCGCAAAAGTTTGTGGAAAATATTTTTGAAAAACATATTGACTGGATTGCATTAATACAAAACGACGACAATTACAAAAATATTTTACAAGTGAAAATACAAAAAGAGTTCAAGGTCACACCACATTATGTCGAAATTGCACATGATCTGGAAGAAGGATATAAAATGGGCGTTTATTTATGTTTGGGTCAATACATTCACCAAGTTGTTCCAGAAGATGCGTTGCATATTCAAAATTTTTCCACATTTAAATCGATTCATGAATATATGGAAATTCATGGTAAAATATTTTTATTTTTAGGGGAGGGACAACATAAAATAAAACGAAAAGCGGAACAAATTGCATGTAATGAAGCATTAAGTCTTTTAAATATTCCTATCACTGATTTATAATTTACACTTGTTTTATTTCATAGTTAAATAAAATAAAATCTTTTTCATAAATTTTATTGATTAATTGAATAGAATCATTATTTAAATAAGATTCATAATTGTCAGTATGATCTTGGACGTTTTTTAATTCGTGAAAATTAAAATCCTTATATCCAATGTTATGCATATCATGTGTCAATATTTCAGTTCGTAAAATAATTAAATTATCAATTATTTTTCCTTCTTCGTTAGTTATAAAAAAATGTTGAGGTTGGTTATGGTTATCATAATTTTTTTTAAATATATATTTACAAATAATCATGTAAACATCATCTGGATGACTATTTTTATCTATTAATTCAAAAAAAAATAAATCACTAATGATTCGATAATATGGATTTCGAACAATGGTAATTATTTTCAAATCATCAAATTGAATTTGATATTTTTCTTTTTCTGAAAATAGTATTTGATAAGGTAAATGTTGTAAAGAACGTAAATACCCATTTGGAGGGATATCAAATAAAGACGAATCATTTAAAGGTATCTTATATTTTTCGGAAAAATATGACTCTAGTGAAGTTCCTCCACTTTTTGGAATATGAATAAATAGTAAATTTATTTCTTCATTATGAAAATAAGGCATATATTATATTACTTTATTAATTTATCATTTCTTAAATACTTTCACCTGTTATTTTATAATCTTTCACAATATTTTTCTTTGATAAATAACTAAAGGCATCTGTTAGATATTTTTTCATGGATTCTCTATTTTTATTGGGTCCTGAAAAACTAACCATTTTACTATATTTACCATCTTTTTTGTTTACACTTGTTTTCTTTTTAACTGACCATCCAGTAGGTAAACTATTATAAGACCATTTTTTACCCTTTACACTTCCATGACTGTAGTAAACATAAAGAGGTCGTTTCTTTTCTTCTTTATTTTTTTTTGTTTTGTTCTTACGAACTTTGATTGCATCCATCGATAAAGAAGCACTTTTTTTCGATTTTGCACTTGAATTTCGAATGGACCTTGATTTTGACCGAGATGCTGAATTAGAACTAGAACCATTTTTATTTTTTTTGGTCATATGATCATAAATTAAATAAACGCCACCAATAGCAAGAGCTGGAAGAATTAAACCACTCATTTATATAATAATAGAATATTATAATATTTTTTAGAACAAATAACAAAAAAATTGAATTTAAAAATAACTAGTGTAAGATAGATATCTCATATAACCATGGAAAAAGTGTTTCGACTTTTCGATTTCAATATTAATAATCCTAGTTTGGAAGAAGATGTTTTCAACATTCAAATGTTTGGAAAAGATAGTGAAGGGAAAACTTGTTCCATCTTTGTTCAAGAATATAAACCATTCTTTTACGTGAAAGTAGATGACACTTGGGAAACGACTTTAAAAACATCTTTTTTGAATCATTTGAAAACCAAAGTAGGTAAAAACTATGAAAAAGCAATTGTAGAATGTAAATTTGTAAAACGACAAAAATTGTATGGTTTTGATGGAGGAAAAAAGTATAATTTTATTATGCTAAAGTTTGCAAATATGAATGTTTTTAACAAAGTAAAAAATTTATGGTATACCAATGAAGTGAACCGAGAAGGTGTGTCTGAACGTAAACTCTTGAAAAGTGGTTATTACTTTAAAGAAACTTATTTGGAGTTATACGAAGCAAACATTCCACCTTTATTACGTTTCTTCCATATTCAAGAAGTTAGTCCTTCGGGATGGATTGCATTACCTAACTCAAAAACGACTGAAATTACGCATTCAAATAAAACAACTACATGTGATTATGAATTCATGATTAATTATAATAATATCATACCATTGAATGATAAGGAGTTAAGAGTTCCTTATAAAATAATGAGTTTTGATATTGAAGCCAGTAGTAGTCATGGTGATTTTCCAGTTCCTATTAAATCTTATAAAAAATTAGCTACCAATGTTGTAGATTATTTCAATAAACATAATATAAATCCAAATCCAAATGACGTAAAAAATACATTAACTTTGATAATTAAAGGTGCCTTTGGGTTTACAAAAGTCGATTCCATTGATTTGGTTTATCCCAAAGAACCTATTACCACTTTACAAGAGCTAGAAAAAAAAATAAATATTTGGTTGAATACCTTGGTAAGAGATTATAGCAATTCCAATGAACATTCCATTGAATCTATTTTTGAGAATTATCATAAAGAAAATAGTGGTCCTGACCCAGAAGATGATAAGGGAGAAAATAATGATAGTGATGATGAAGATCAAGATCGAGAGAAAGAAATTGTTTCAACTCCTTATAAAAAAATATTAAAAGAAACCTATAAAAAAGTCGATACAAAAACAATTGTTGATATTTTAACTGATAGTAAATTAGATCGTGAAAATAAATTAAATGAACTCATTTTATCTTTGAGAACTTGTTTTCCTGCGTTAGAAGGTGATAAAGTAACATTTATCGGATCCACCATGCTGCATTATGGCGAAGCAGAACCTTATTTGAATCATTGTATTGTATTAAATAGTTGTGATGAAATGCCAATACCAAATTCTCAAATCGAAAGTTATCAAACTGAAACCGAAGTGCTTCTTGCATGGAAAAATTTAGTTCAAAGAGAAGATCCAGATATTATTATTGGATACAATATTTTTAGTTTTGATTATGAGTTCATGTTTCGAAGAGCTCAAGAATGTGATTGTGTGGAAGATTTTTTGAAATTATCCCGTAATCAAGACGAAATATGCGCAACCATTGATCGTGAAACAAAAGATTGGGCCATTGAGAAAAGTAGTATTACGGTGGCAACTGGAACCTATGATTTATCTCTTATTAAAATGACTGGACGATTACAAATTGACATGTATAATTGGTTTAGAAAAACAGAAATTCTATCTTCCTATAAATTGGATTATGTAGGTGGATATTTTATTGGAGATGACGTGAAAGAAATTGAACTCTTTGAACAAGATGGTGAAAAATTTAGTAAAATTAAAACAGCAAATATGACAGGTTTACAAGAACAAAGTTATATTCATTTTGAAGAAATCAACCACTCAAGTGATTATTATAAAGACGGACAAAAATTCAAAGTATATCAAGTCAATCGCTTAGAAAAATGGTTTTCCATTTATGGTCATGAAAATCCACAAGCAAAAAAGGTAAAATGGGGATTAGCCAAAGATGATGTCACTCCCAAAGATATTTTTAGAATGACAAATGAAGGCCCAGCTGCACGATCAGTGATTGCCAAATACTGTATTCAGGATTGTAACTTGGTTCATTATCTCATGAACAAAGTGGACGTATTAACTGATTTAATCGAAATGTCGAAATTATGTAGTATACCGATGAGTTTCCTTATCTTTCGTGGGCAAGGAATCAAGTTAACTAGTTATGTTGCTAAAAAATGTCGTAAAAAGGGCGTATTAATGCCAGTCATTGAGAAAGGTGATAAAGATGAAGGTTATGAAGGAGCCATTGTCCTAGAACCAAAATGTGGTCTTTATTTGGATCGCCCTATTGCGGTAGGAGATTTTGCGTCGTTATATCCGTCCTCCATGTTATCTGAAAATTTATGTCCTAGCAGTAAAGTATGGACAAAAATATATAATTTAAAAAATGAATTGGTTTTGGAAACTGGTGAAAAAAATGAAAAAGACGAATATTTATACGATCATTTACCGAATTATGAATATGTTGATGTTACCTTTGATACATTCAAATATGTAAGAAAAAATCCAAAAGCACGAGCTGAAAAAATAAAATCTGGATACAAAGTTTGCCGCTTTGCGCAGTTCAAAGAAGGAAAGGCGATTATGCCTTCTATTTTGGAAGAATTGTTAAAAGCGCGTAAAGATACGAGAAAATTAATTCCTTCTCAGTCAGATGAATTTATGAAAAACGTATTGGATAAAAGACAACTAGCTTATAAAGTAACTGCCAATTCACTGTATGGTCAACTTGGAGCCAAAACAAGCACTTTTTACGAACCAGATATTGCTGCATCCACGACAGCAACAGGTCGTTTATTACTCACCTATGCAAAGAAAGTGGTGGAAGATTGTTACCAAAACATTGAGGTCACTACAAAATCAGGTGAAATTGTTTTGACGCAAGCGGAATGTGTATATGGAGATAGTGTTGCAAACTATACACCTGTTTATGTATCCACTTTTAGAAAAAGTGGAGAAAAAGATGAAGAATATAGAAATATTGAGATTTTAACAATAGAGCAGCTAGCTGAAAAATATGGCAATAATCAATGGATCAATTGTGTAGAACCAGGAAAACAAGAAAAAGAATTTTGTGAATTATCCAATGTAGAAACTTGGACGGATAAAGGATGGACGCGTTTATTTCGAGTGATTCGTCATAAATTAGCTTCTCATAAAAAAATGGTAAGAGTTTTAACTCATACAGGTGTTGTGGATGTTACAGATGATCATTCTTTATTACTTTGTGACGGAAAAGAAATATCACCCAAAGATGTAGTAGTCGGAACAGAATTACTACATCATCAACTACCTGAATCAACATCAGCTAATATTATATTTACAGAAGAAGAGTCAAAAATTATGGGATTCTTCCTAGGAGATGGAAGTTGTGGAGAATATTTTTGTAAGTCAGGTAAAAAAAGTTCATGGGCATTAAATAATTCATGTCCTTCTATTTTAAATAAATATTTAGAATTATGTAAAATTGCTTATCCAACATTTGAATGGAGGATTATGGATACCATAGAGAGTTCAGGAGTTTACAAAATAGCACCTAAATGTAGAACTCATGGTTCTATTGTAAATTTTGTAAGTTACTATCGTAATTTAATGTATTCAAATAAATCAAAAATTATTCCACATGAAATCATTAATTCAAATGAAAAAATAAGACAAGCATTTTTAGAAGGATTGTATGATGCGGATGGTGATAAAGATATTAGAGGATATGTGCGAATTGATCAAAAAAATCAAATTACTGCTTCTCATATTGCTTGGTTAGCAAATAGTTTAGGATGGAAAACATCCATTAATACACGAAGTGATAAATTACATATTTATAGAATTACTATGACAAAAAATTCACAAAGAAAAAATCAAAATGCTATTAAAAAACTATATGAAATTCCTTATCAAGGTTATGTATACGATTTAACAACTGACAATCATCATTTTGCAGCAGGTGTTGGTAATATGATTGTTCATAATACCGACTCTGTATTCTTTACATTTAATTTAAAAGACAACACGACCATGCAGCCAATTGTTGGAAAAAAAGCATTGGAATTTTCCATTGAAATTGCAAAAGATTCATGTCATCTTGTTTCCAGTTTCTTAAAAGCACCACATGATTTCGAGTATGAAAAAACGTTTATGCCGTTTTGTCTCTTATCAAAAAAAAGATACGTTGGTATTCTTTACGAACACGATCCAAACAAAGGAAAGCGAAAAGAAATGGGAATTGTGTTAAAACGACGTGATAATGCGCCTATTGTAAAAGATATTTATGGAGGTGTCATTGATATTTTAATGAAAGAACAAGATCTGAAAAAGGCATTGTCTTATGTGGAGAAATGTTTACAAGAATTAGTGGAAGGAAAGGTTCCTGTAGAAAAGCTCATTATTACCAAATCATTACGATCTTTCTATAAAAAACCACAACAAATTGCACATAAAGTTCTTGCAGATCGTATTGCAGCACGCGATCCAGGAAATAAACCTAGTTCGGGAGACAGAATCCCGTTTGTCTATGTCGTTCATAAAAATAAAAAAGCCTTACAAGGAGAAAAAATAGAAACACCAACGTTCATTAAAGAAACGGGATTACAAATTGATTATTCATTTTATATAAGTAATCAAATTATGAAACCACTATTGCAGTTATTTGGATTAGTCTTGGAAGATATTTGGAAAATGCAAAATAAAACAAGTAAGATCTCAAAATTCAAAAGAGAAATCGAAACGTTAAAAAATACAGAAGAAAAATGGGAAGATAAAATAACAAAGCTAAAAGACAAAGAAGTCAAAATCCTCATTTTTGATAAGTTTTTGAGAGAAACGAATAATAACAAAGAGAGAAATCAAAGTTTGGTGAATTTCTTTGGTAAAAAATAAAAAAGAATGAAAATATTTAAAAAATAAAAATATATTTAATTTTTATTTTTTCAATTATAATTTTTTTAACGAGATGCTACTAAAGGCTTAGCATTGCGCAAACTATGTGAACGAGTATAATAAGAAGAATTAACAATCTTTTTTTGTTGTTTTTGTATTTCTGAAGCAACAAGGGCAGAAACAGAATATCCGCGAGCGGACTCCCAGTTTTCAATAAATCTTTCGCTTTCTAGACGAAATAAAATGGCTTCTACCGTTCTTTGATGTTTTTCTGAGATTTGATAAACATTCCATTCTAATAATTCGTATTCGCGTTGTAATGATAAAATTTCATTAATACTCCATCTTTTTCCTGATCGTAAACTCATGTTATAAGTTATAATGATAATATTTCTTTAAATCGTTTTAAATAATATTTAAATGTTATCACCAGGGTAATGTAAAATCGTTTCAAAAAATAATGAATTATTAGATGCATCAAAATAAACACGACTACTTTCTATATCATCTTGAATAATATGTAATAGCTGTTCCGTAATGCGTTCGAGTGTATTACTTTGGATAATTCGATCTTCTTCACGTTCTTTCTCTTCTTCTTGCTCTTTTTCTTCTTCTTGTATATTCGTGATATAATTTCGTATATCATATCTACATACAGGACAACGAACATTACCAGAAAACCAGTTATTTAATTGTTCTGTATTGAAAATATGCCCACAAAACAGGATTTGTGTTACAAGGTCTTCTCCTGTAAATCGTTCTAAACTAATTGGACAACTTTCATTTAAAGGATTATCAATCGTATCAAAACGAATTAATCGTGTTGCTCGCAAAATTTGTTGTGCACTAGGAAAAACAGGAACATCTGTTAAAAAAGTAAACATAGTATCTACTGGATTATTTTCATTATGACGGTTTGTATAATTTATATTCGTATTAATAACAGGAACAGGAACACTATTTCTTAAAGGCTGTATGAAATGGTTATGAGAACCTGGACCTAGGTGACGATTCTGGTTATAGTTATTATTCTGATTACGATTACGTATATTTCTTGAATAACGATTATAACTACTGTTATTATAGTTACTGTTACTGTTACTATAATTACTGTTATTATTATTAGACCCAGTAAAATAAAGCCGATTAATATTTTCATTAATTTGATCTAAATTTCGATATAATTGTTGAATCCGATTTGTCGTTTCATTATACTGGTCCATATAAAAATGTAACATTTGAGTATCGTTTAAAGGAATATTTCTAGGATAAGACATTATAAGATAATAATATAATAAATATTATTATAAAATATGTTTAAACACATTATTTGTAATAATATTATATCAATAAAATGAATTTTGAACCATACAAAGATAAAGGGTTAAGCGGATTAACAAATTTGGGAAATACATGTTTTATAAACTCTTGTATGCAAGTTTTGTCTCATACCTATGAATTAAATAATTTTTTAAATAATGAAGATTATAAAAAACGTTTAAATAAAAAATATGATTCGATTCTTTTGTTAGAATGGGATAATTTAAGAAAGGTAATGTGGAGTGAAAATTGTATTATTTCGCCTAATAAATTTTTAAAGTCAATACAACAAATAGCTTCTTTTAAAAACTTAGACATGTTTACAGGTTTTCAACAAAATGATTTGCCTGAATTTCTCATTTTTATTATTGACTGTTTTCATAATTCATTGTCTAGAAAAGTAGAAATGGATATTATAGGAACTGAAATAACACAACAAGATAAAATGGCAGTGAAATGTTTTCAAACTATTAAACAAATGTATACCAATGATTATTCTGAAATTTGGAATATGTTTTACGGCATTCAAATTTCACAGCTAATTTCTAGTTCTAGTAATGAAGTAATAAGTATTTGTCCAGAACCTTATTTTATACTTAATTTATCCATTCCTCCAGATAATAAGAGTCCAAATTTGTTAGATTGTTTTGATTTATATACTCAAGGGGAAGTTTTAGATGGAGAAAACATGATCTTTAATGAAACTACTGGTTGTAAAGAATCCGCAAAAAAAAATCTAACATTCTGGAGTTTTCCAACAATTTTAGTGATTGATTTAAAACGTTTTAATAATCAAAACCGAAAAAATCAAAATCTAATAACCTTTCCTTTGGAAAATTTAGATTTATCCAAATATGTTAGTGGTTACAATAAAGATAAATATGTATATGATTTATATGCGGTATGCAATCATAGTGGAAATGTATTAGGAGGTCATTATACATCTTTTGTAAAAAATGCGAATGGAAAATGGTATCATTATAATGACACTAGTGTTAGTGAAATCGGTATGGAAACGCAAATTATTACACCCAAAGCATATTGTTTTTTTTATCGAAAAAGATCTTAACTATCTTTAAAATATCATTGATTGTTTTCTTTTTATTTCTATTTTTATCTTAATAAATATTTAAAAACTTAATAATATATAATATGTCCGAAGATAATAATTCAAACGATGGAGGCACGAATCCAGAAGTTACAAGTATTTATGATAATGTAAATAATATTTTAATGAACCCGAGTATTATTATTATTTTAGTAGTAGTTGTTTTAATTTATTTAGCTTTATTTATGTCTTTAGGATCTGCCAATAATGATAATAGTAATAATAATGATTCATCAACCAGCCCAGCTGCATCCAAAGCAATTATGATTATCATGGTAGGTGTTTTTATTATTCTTGCAATAATTAACGGTTTACAATATTTCTTTGGTGTAGATATTATTGCAAGTATTGAAAATATATTTTCAGGAGAACCCGAAGTTGATATTACAGTAGATAATAGCCGTTTTAATTCTACATCTGCTCCAGTTCCTGAAATTAAATTGAGAAAGCAAGTATTTAATATTCCAGGTAATAATTATGTTTATCCTGATGCTAAAAGCTTATGCAGTGCTTACGGTGCGGAATTAGCGTCGTATAAACAAGTAGAAGAGGCATATAATAAAGGAGCAGAATGGTGCAATTACGGATGGTCAGATGGTCAAATGGCTCTTTTTCCAACCCAACAATCTACGTATGACGAATTACAAAAAATCGAAGGACATGAAAACGACTGTGGTCGTCCAGGTATAAATGGAGGATATATGGCAAACCCAGCATTGAGATTTGGAGTAAATTGTTATGGATATAAACCTCGAATGACTTCAGAAGAAGAAGATTTAATGGAAATAACTCCACATTATCCAAAAACATTGAAAGATATTGCGATGGAACAACGGGTTGACTATTGGAAAAATAAATTAACCGATATATTGGTTTCTCCTTTTAATTACAAAAGTTGGAGTAAACTATAACAAAACAAATAAACAAAGATTATCACAATAAGTAATTGAAACGACAAAATTAAAATTCTAATAATTTTTACAATAAAAATCCATTCTTCCATAATCGACGAAGGAAGGTCATCGTCGTCATGATTCATTGAATCAGGTATATATTTTCTACAAATAGGACAACTTTGGTGTTGTTGAAACCATTTTTCAACGCATGATAAATGACAAATTACATTACAATGACATGTTGATCGAAAATGTTTTATATCTTTAAATTGAGTAAGAGTTTCGAATGATCCATTTTCCCAACAAATAATACACGTTTTATCACTATATTGATCAGTATATTCATCATTATCATAAGGATCAAATGTTGGAAAATACATTTTTATTTTATATAACACTATATTAACTTATATAAAATACTTTTTAATTTTTAATTTTTATCTTTATTCTTATGAGATTTTTTATTATTTTTTTTCAAAAAGTCGCTTTTATGTTTTTTAGATTGAACTTTTGGTTTTTTAACCGAGACTTCTACAAATGCTAACAAACGTTCATGAATATCATCCGATAAAGGCTCTACGTGTTGAAATTCACATGAATCGATTATAGGTGTTCGTTCATTCATATAAAATAAACCTGCAGGAACTGCTAAGTTATCAAAAATAGATGATACTTTGTCGTCTTCTTTATCTTTGAAACCACCTTTATAATGATAGGTAGTCATCGGAGAAACCCCATTTTTCAACATGATTGAATCAATTAAATATCCTCCACTCATGATTTGTCCATTATTTGTGTCTTTATAAAATATTAAATCTTCTCCTGAAAAATGAGACATATACAATTAATAAATATTAATTAATTGAATTATAATCGCTTTTTTTCTTTTTTACTGTTTACTCTTTATATTTTTTTACAAAACTTTAACACACATACTATACCATAAACGGTTACTAAAATACAATAAAAAAGTATTCATTACCATCATTATCAAATGTAATATAATATTGTAATTCATCTTTTTACGAAATGAAAATAAAGTTATTAATGCAATCATCATAAAAATAATCATCAAAATAAAACTCATAACTGAAAAAAAGTAAAAATATTTACAATATTCTTTACTTACTAAAGGTGAAAAGAAGTCAAGCATAATTATAATATAATAAAATATATAAAATAAATAAAATTAGGATAACCAGGATCGGTTTAAAATCTCTTGATTTCTAAGTGTGTTTTTATTTCCCTTTTATTTTTAATATAAGTCAAAATCTGATTTCTCTGCGTTTCATTTGAAATAATATCTTTTAAACATGCGTCTAAATATTTAAAAGTAATAGGTTGCTGTGTTTTTGTTTGAACAAATTTTATTTTTCCATCATCGATTGGAATTGAATTTTGAGTTAATTGTTTGACTTGAACATGATTTATTATTTCTTGACTTAAATTTTGTTTGACATCTCTTAATTCTTTCAATTTATCGTTGACTAGTTTCATTTGATTATCAACATGAACCCATTGTTGAATTTGTTTTTCAAAACTCATTATATTATATAGTTTATAATGAATTTATAATAAAATATTATCTTTATTGTTCTATTAGCGTCTTCTTGTTCTACGAGTCTTACGAGTCTTACGACCTTTGGATTTTCTCTTACCAAATGCATTTTGAACACCTAACAAAGTAAAAGGAACAATGGCGCTTCCTAAAGCAGCACCCCAGTTTCCACCCTTTTTAGATCTACTACGCTTACTACGCTTACTACGTCTTTTACCTGCTCGTTGAATAAGCGATAAATCTTTTGAAGTAGGAAAAGATTGATTATTTTGAAAATTTGGTTTTCCTATAGGCTCAATGTCATTAGATTGTTGACTACCTAGATTTTGTCCAGGCTGTAAAGTAAGTGCATTTTGAAATTGTGTCCATCCATTTCCTACTTGATCATAAACATAACCCCATGCAGAAGCAGAACCTCCTTTTTTTGATTGGGATCTCGATCTTTTTTTTGTTTTAACCATTATATATTTAAATAAGAAAAAAGAAAAAAAGAAAAGGAAATTCAAAAGAGTTTCGTTATTACACTTTTATTACGCAATAATAAGATTAATAAAATCAAAATTGCTAAAATTAAAATAAAAATTAAAAAAACTAACAAAATAATCACATAAATATAAGGATAAATTTCATACAAAATGAGATCGGTTACAGGAGAAAATAAAAATTTAATTTCATTTCGAACATCATCGGTTTTTAATATGTCTAAACATTGTTTAATAAGAGAATCTTTCATAGTTAACTTATAAATAATCTTTATAAAAATAAATGTCATTTTATGCGTGTTAATAATATTAAAATTTTCTCTTATTCCAGTAATGGAAAATATCATTGAACCCACCATTGATTTTGATTTTTCGAAACTCTATTTAGCAGCTCCAAGTTCTTTAACAGGAGGCGCATATTTTACTCGTATTTTTTTAAATAATAAACCATTATACATTCAAACACCAAAATGTTTAACAAAACAAGGGTTTATCAAAAGTGGTAAAAAAATATATACTGATCTGATGTTTGATAATAATGATACCCTATTGATTCAATGGCTAGAGAATTTAGAAACAAAATGCCAAGAGTTAATTTATGAAAAAGGAACACAGTGGTTTGAAACTACTTTAGAAAAATCGGATATTGAGACTACATTTACATCTCCTATCAAAATTTTTAAATCAGGAAAATTTTATTTATTGCGCGTCAATGTAAAACCAAACATTAAAATATACAATGAATTAGATGAAGTGATTACTTTAGAAAACATAAATCAAGATATGCATATTATTTCTATTTTAGAAATTCAAGGAATAAAGTTTACATCTAGAAACTTTCAAATGGAAATTGAAGTTAAACAGTCGATGGTGGTTAGTCAAGATCCTTTTTTAGACGAATGTTTTATAAAAAAACCAATCCTTCGAAATTATCCAAATCCAAAAGAAAACCAATCCGTTATTGCTAATCATTCGAATGCCTTTAGTAATATTTTAAACAATGAAAGTAAAATGGTATTGGAACCTATTGTAAGTAATAATTTGAAAAATGAATTAAAAGAAGAACCTGTTTTTACTTCTAATTTTGATTCTTTGAATCATTTAGATATAAAAACAGATGATCTAACCGAAATTCAATTTGAAGACTTGGACAATAATATGGAAACTATTTCTTTGAAAAAACCCAATGAAGTTTATTATAAAATATATAAAGCAGCTCGTGAAAAAGCCAAACAAGCAAAGAAAGAAGCTATTCTAGCATATTTGGAAGCCAAAAATATTAAAAAAACATATATGCTTGATGACATTGAAGATAGTGATAGTGACTTAGAAAATGCATCTGAAATATCTGAAAATGAAGAGTTTAGTTAATAATAGGAAAGTTTAGAATAATTCAGTTTCTTTTAATTAGTATTTTAAAAAATATTTTATCATTAATTTTATATAATGAGTGCTTCTTTAAAAAAACTCTGGAATGATTATGGAATTGGTGCCATCGTAATTTTTATAATCGTATTGTATATTTTATCTATGTTGTATAAATATTTTGCAACAAAAGGCAGATATGGTTCCGAACAAATGTCTAGGAATAACAATTCCGCATACGGACCATCGAATAAACAACCCAATCGAAGTGTTCAGCCTTCAGAACCTTTAGGTCAAAATGAAGTGTTTGCTTCAGTAAATTCTAATTCTGCATCTGGACAGGGAATACCAAGCGCATGTAATAAGCCAAATATTCAAAATCCATCCGACTTATTACCAAAAGATAAAAATAGTCAATGGGCACAATTAAATCCAGCAGGAAAAGGTGATCTTGCAAATATTAATTTATTAAAAGCTGGTTACCATATTGGTATTGATACCATTGGTCAAACCTTAAGAAATGCCAACTTGCAAATTCGTTCTGAACCACCAAACCCACAAATCAATGTAGGTCCATGGAATTTAAGCACCATTGAACCTGATTTCATGCGCCCTCCTCTTGAATTAGGTCAAGGAACTCAATAATAAATAGACTTCTTTGTTTATCTTATCTTATCATGTTAACAAAATCATAATTTTCGAATAATATATATTATCTTACTTATATAATATATGTTTTCTTATAAAAAAAATATATTTTTTTACATAATGTTGGCATTTATACTCATCATTTGTTTAAAGATCTATTATGATTCGGATGCGTTTAATTTAAAATGTATTATATCAAACGTAGATGGTCACACCTATTGTGTTCGTGAACGAGCCAAATTAGAATTAGCATCTGATTTATTAGCCAAGGTCACGAAAAAATGTAAAGATCTAGTCAATTATGTGGATAAAAAATATCCCGATGACGAAGATGTCCAAAGGTTAAAAAAGAATTTTAATCCAACACGAATTAGTGAAACTTTACCGACAAGTGAACATACGGCTTATAGTGAAAATAAAGGAGAAAAAATAGCCTTTTGTTTAAATACTACCAAAGAAGGAAATAAATTAATTGATTTGAATACATTAACGTTCGTCGCAATACATGAATTATCACACGTGATGACAAAAGTAGAAGGTCACAAACAAATTTTTTGGCAAAATTTTAAATTTTTGTTAGAAAATGCCAAAGAAGCCAAGATATATGAACCAGTAGATTATAAAAAGAATCCAGAAAATTATTGTGGAATGCAAATTACAGATAATCCATATTTTGATTTAAAATAAAATTATTTATCGAATGAACCAGTATAAAATAATCACATATTTATATATATGTCATCATTTCCTATGTTTAAAATAAATTACTTAATTGATAAAAATACAATCAATAAAATTGTAGTCTTTTATGGACTTCATTTAGACGTCGAAGATCCAAATCAATTATTTGCAACAGATCCTTTAAATCCTGCTTTTAAAAATGTATTTAATCAAAAAGAACTGAATGAAATTTCCGAAAAAGGAATCGAAGTCGTTTTCTTGAAAGAATCGATTTACATCGACGATAATATTGGTGTAATAAAATTAAAAATTATTCAGGCCTTTGGAAAGACTTTTTCAGAAGAAGAAATTTATTTGTATTGTTTGAAAAAAGAAGAATTAAATCCAATTGCTATTTATCAAAGCTTAACATTAAATGATAAAATTCAACTTACACGAATTCGTATTGATCAATTATTATTAAATATTCGAGATGAAGATGGTTTGATTGTAGAATTCCAAGACAAAAAAGATAAATATACCTTTGATGATATTTTAAAACTTAATTTCAGTGATCAACACTTTTTATTGACAAAAATATTAGGACAAAAGATTGTTATTGGATCCAATGAATATCCTTTTATTGCGGATCCATTTTATATTACAGAATACGATACTTTGTTAGAACGTTCTAGAAAGGAGATGACCACATTAAATAATGCGTTATTACTAGATAGTGGAATCATTTACGATAATAATATTTATTTGTGTTTAGCTGAAAATGTATTTCAATATTGTGAAAAAAACAACCTTTCTTCTGAATATACGAGTAAGATTTATTATCCTTTTTTATATCGTTTAAATATTAATAATTTACAAGATTTGGACAACAATAAACGAAAACTCATTGACCAGTCGATCTATAAAATAGATAAATCTATGCCATATTTTGAAAACATAAATATGTTTTATGACGTATATAAATTAAAAGAACCTACAAATGTTTTTAGTTTAAATGAAAAATATTGCGGTATCAAAAATATCAAAGTAACCATCCATCCAGAATATAAAGTAAAAATTCCGATTGATATTATTTTTAAACTTATTCATAGTAGTAAAGATTTTCCTTTGTTAAAATACAATCCGACTACTCGTCAAGAAAATATATATCGTCTTTATGCTCCTAAGTTAACGGTAGATGGAAGAAAGATCCCTTATTTACCTAAAGCGAACATTTTTAAATTAACTAAAAATATCGGAAAAACAAAATCCGTATCTGTTTTTACTACGATCAAATATCAAAATCAAGAATATAATTTTATCTGTGAATTCGAAGAAAATGGATCCATTAGCATTTATTCCTATCATGATTTTGATAATGTTATACAGATCAATGATCATTTTGATACCATTAATCATATTATTTCGGAATCAGTGAATCCATTAATTGATCAAATTCGTCCATTTTTCGAACAAAGTGGATATAAAATGAATCATTTTCATGCAATTACAGATAATAACATAGAAATTAGAGACCTGAAATTTCAAACATTATATAATATTACAAAAGCTATTAAAATTGAAAATATTCGTGGTTGTATTAGTAATATTTTTAATATTGAATCTTACAAGTCGGGAAAAGAAATCGAAATGCGATATAAACGTGTTTCGAATTTTAATAAACATGATAGTTTGGAAGCATTTATTATTGAACAACAAAAGAAAGGTCTTCCAAATGATGAGATTGTTGAAGAAATTATTAAAAACTATGAAGACATGAATGAAGACAAAGCATATGAAATGATTGATAAATTAATTAATGAATTACAAGTTACAAGAGGTGCGAATAAAAGAAGAGCGATTGAAATTAAGATCAATCCTGGGTTTAAAACTATTTTTTCTTTAAATCCGATCATTAGTGAATTAACGATTATTATGGATAGTATTAATGATTTATCTTATTTACATACCATTCCAGTATATTTAGACACGATGATACGTATTACTCAAGATATAAATAGCACACGTTATAGTGTTCAAAATATTCAACAACTATGTTCGGGTAAAGAAATACAAGACATTCATTTTCATGATCTTACTTCTGTTTCAGAAGAGGCTTTTCCTAGTAACGAATTACCAGTTATTGAAAATGATAATATTAATTATCCTGAAACATATGAAGATGCGGAACACATGAATGATTTGTTAGATATTTTAGGTTATTCCATGGAAGGAGGATCAAAAGAAAATGAAAACGATTCATCTTCTTCGTCGGCTTCTGTATCTAGTGAAGACTTTTCAAAATCATCTTCTATTGCTTCCGATATACAAGGATCAATAGGATCTTTTGACAGTAGTAGTAGCAGCAGTAGTTCCGATGAAATGTATATTATTCCAAAAATACCTTCTTTAGAATCAAATCAAATATCTCTTATTTCTCCTTCCGTAAAAATTCCAGTTCCTTTACTGGAGACTCAAGAAAGGTCAGAACCAGTAGCCATAGAATCAGAATCTGTAAAACCAATATCTATTGAATCAGAATCAGAATCTGTAAAACCAGTAGTTATAGAAACAGAATCTGTAAAACCAATATCTATTGAATCTCAGTCTGAAACCAAACCTGTATTGATTGAATTGGAACCTGAAGTAAAGAAACCTCTAACAAAAGTAGGAAATGAAAAATTAAAACAAGTAAAAGAAAATCTGGAAAATACCGTGAAAAATATTGAAGGTTTAAAATTAAACAACCCTTATTTATTCCAAGAACGTTTAGAACAAAGAGATCCAAACTTATTCCTTACTTTACGAGAAGGTAAATTTGATGGTTATTCAAGAATGTGTCCTTCTTCTGTAAGAAGACAGCCTGTGATTCTAACCAAAGAAGAATTAGAAGAAAACAAAGAGGTCTTGCAAGGTGAATTTAAAGACGGCGAATACCAAGGTCCAGATGTCTTGAAGTATGGTTCGAGTCCCGATGATCAGTTTTATTACATGTGTCCTCGATATTGGTGTTTAAAAACAAATAAAGCAATCACTGAAAAACAAATTCAAGAAGGGGAATGCGGAGGTATCGATGCAATTATTCCAAAAAATGCAAAAAAAGTTCCCAAAGGAAAATATATTTATCAGTTTTATGATAATAAAACAACTCATTATCCTGGGTTTCATAAAGAAAATACACCGACTGGATTATGTGTGCCATGTTGTTATGATAGTTGGAATAAACCAGCGCAAATAGGTCGTCGACAAAAATGTAAAAATGAATTAAAGAATGAAAAAGAAGAATTAGAAAAGAAAGAGCCAGATAATTATATTAAAGGACCCGAAAAATATCCGCTTCCGAATAATCGATGGGGTTATTTACCTTTTTCGATTCAAAAATTTTTTCATGAATTAAATGTAGATTGTCAAATAAGTAAATCCAATACAAACATCAAACCGTTTCATACATGTTTGCTTCGACATGGTGTAGAAAATAATGAAAAACAATCTTTTATTGCATGTATTGCAAATGCGTTATTTTATGCTGACAAGGATCCAAAAACGAATAAAAATTTTCAGGTTCCAACGATTGATGCTATGAAAGATTTAATTATACAAGCGATCAACATTGATAAATTTATTACTTATCAAAATGGTGATTTAGTGAGCAGTTTTTCTGACGATTCTCTAGAAGTCAATGAATCCAATTATCATGATTCAATATTATATTCTAAAATTATAAAAGTCCAAGATAATGATTATAAAAATGAACAATTACAATTCTTCAAAAAAGTAGTGCAATCTTATGAAAACTTTTTACGTTTTTTAAAAGATAATACTATTACAATCGATTATACGTATTTATGGGATATTATTTGTAAACCAAATCCTTTATTATTTGATTCTGGTATTAATTTAATTATTTTGGAAGTAATGGATAATGACATTACGAATAACATAGAATTTATTTGTCCAACGAATCATTACTCGGTTCATAATTATGATACTCGCAAACGTTGTATTATTTTAATTAAACACGATAATTATTTCGAACCCGTTTATTCTTATCGTAACGAAGAAACCAAAATATCAATTGTAAAAACATTTAATGAACTTGATCCAAATTTATCCAAATCATTAAGAGCGGTTTTCAAAAAAATTATCAAACCAATCATGAAAGATAAATGTAGTGCATTAACTAGTCGGAATGGTGTTTATAAATTTCAACGACCTCCTTTGTTAGATAATTTAATTTTGGATCTAACTAAAAAAAATTACACGGTTTTATATCAAATTCTTAATTTTCAAGGAAAGGTTATTGGTGTAAATGCAAAGGATGTAGATGGGCAAACTGGATTTATACCTTGTTTTCCATCTTCATTAACTAAATTAAAAAAACCAACATGTGAACAAAATTGTCATTATGATTATGTATTAATGAGCGAAAATGTCTGGAATAACTATGATGATACGTTGGCGTTTTTGAAAAAATATTATGAATATCAGGAACCTTTAACTAGTAATAATGAATCAGGTAAGTGCATCGACGGAACCGACTTGTGTAAAGTTGTGGAAGATAAAATGGTTGTAGGATTTTTAACTAAAACCAATCAATTTGTTCAAATTTCTATTCCAATTCCTGAATCCGAAATAAGAGATAATATTCGTAAAGTAACCAATGGTAATTTTTTAGTTGCAGATATTGAAACTCAACCAAATACAAATGTAGATCGTAAACGAGTAGATTATATAAAAAGAATTGAATTAGAAACTGCATTTTACAATGTCTTTCGAAATACCATTCGTATTTTATTAAATGACTACGTAAATAGTAGTAAACGCAAGCAAATACAAGAAGAATCGAATAATAAATTCGTATTGTATGATTTACAATTGGAAAAAATAATTATTTTATTAAAAGAATTGTGTGACGGTTATATCTTATTTCTTAGTAAACAAGAAGGGTTCGATTATCATGTGGTGAAAGATATTAATACATGTATATCTTTACCAAAAGATAAATGTAATAATATTTGTATGTTTACCAACGATAAGTGTGCTATTATTTTACCGAAAGAAAATTTATTAACAGAGACCAATAATGAAATTTATTATTATGGAAAAATGGCAGATGAGTTAATACGATACAATCGTATAAAATCATTTATTTTTCAACCTCAAACTTATTTATCTTTTGGACAAACAAAATACAATTTAAAAGATGATGAAATTATTATATTACAATCATTATTAAACCAAGAATATTTTGAAAATCTAACGCCCAGTGAAATTAATAAGTATGCAAAACATAATACTTTCGATTCTACCCAACCTATTATAAGTGAAAGTTACGATAATCAAATTATATTAGAAGACCAAGTAAATCATGAATATATTCGAGACTGTTTTCCAAATCAACTTGAAAAAATAAGTTTAAAAAAATGGCAAACATGTTTTCCATCCGATTATAAGGAAATTGAATACAAGGAAACTAAATTATGTTCATGGTTCTTATTAATAGATATTATTAAACAATTTAATGGTCAAAACACGAATATTGATTATTTGAAAGATATTTTATTTGAAGAATATAAAAAATATAGTCAACAATTTGAACGATCAAAAACACATAAAATAGCAGATATTTTAATCGAACAAGGAATGTTAGATGAAGGAACACAGATAAAAATGGAAACATTGAATCTATTAGAATTAATCATGAGCGAAGGTTACATTCTAACAAATTTTGATTTATGGATCTTATTAGTAAAATTTAAAATTCCTTCTTTTTTTATTTCAGACTCCAAAATTAGAGAGACAAAAAATACCGAGTTTCAATTTTGCTGTTTTACTAATACCGATCAGCAAACACAAGAATATGTGTTTATTGTCATTCCTAGCATAAAAGAAAATTCTAGTCTGGTTTATAAAATAATTAGTAATAATGATAATTCAATTAAAATACCATTAGATGTTTTAAATGCCGATTGTAAAGAAAAATTTGTAAAGTCAATACAAAAATGGGTTAGCATTGAAAAATACATGGAAACATTTGAACGAAATCTTAAAACAGCGCCTGCTATTGTCAAAGAAAAAAAAGTGACAAAACCAAGAAAGGTAAAACCTACATTGGTGATTACCGAAAATGTTGACGAAGAAAAAGAAAAAGAAAAAGAAGAAGAAGTTTTAATTATTGAACCTGTGAAAAAAAATAAAAAAACAAAAAAAGTTACTCCAGACGAAGGAAAAGTAAAAAGACAAACTAAAAAAGTAAAACTATAATTTCTTTTGTTTTAATTACTATCAAAACCTTCTTCACTATCTGAATCATAATGATTATTTGCTACTTCTAGTATATCATTATATGAAACGCGTGTGGTTTCTATTAAATGAAAAGGAATATGTTTACTATTAAATTCATATTTCAATACGATTTTTGAATTTTTTAAAACATAATTGAATGTTTTTCTACCAAAAAAAGGATTAAAATCATAAAATTTCTTTAATTTGTAAAATAAAGTATTTTTATAATAAATATTTTTTTCCAATCCTTTAATCATAGAATAAGTATACATATATTTATAGTATAAATAAGGTCGCATAATCGATACCAATAATTCCTTTGGAAAAAAATTGTCAATGATTAAATTTTTGGTATATATATTTTCTTTCAACATGGATAATGTTGGATCATACAAGTTATTTGCAGGTGTGTTATTAATATATGCATGAATTGAAAAGTCTCGTAATGTAATTTCATTATATAATCCAAAATTTTTACAATGAAAATGAGATAAAAAAAATAAATGAAACAAATTCGAAAATACAAAGCTAGTTTCTCTATATTTAAAATAAATATTATATAACGTAGACAAATTAAATGGTATATTTGTATATGGATTTTTCGGTTGCAAAGAATCAACGAAAAAAAACGGTGCATGAGAAATAGCCGTTTCAATAATATGAATTAATTCGCTAATTAAAAAAACATAACGAAAATTATTTTGAAATAAAATGAATATATTTTTCTTTTTATTTACATCGATTGGATTCAACGATAAGTCACTATCTACTTGTATTTTTGATTTCTTATATTTACAAATATAAGAAAAACGTAACAAAGAAAAATATATTTTTTGAACTTTTGAAAACATTTGAAAATATTTTTCTTTATATTCTTTTGAAAAACATATATTCTCAAGAACATTGTCTAATGTTTTGAATTTAGATTGGACAATGTCATATTTTTTTACATAATACATATAAGAAATACTTTGTGCCATATTATAGTAATCAAAATAATAAGGTGATACATCTTGATTACTATAAATACATTGATAAAAAATGAAATTATATTTATATTTACTTTCATTTTTATCTAGCGTAATAATATTGTATTTATTATTTGGATCATCAATCAATTTTTCTATTATATATATGTAAATTTCCATTATTAATTATTTTATAATATATATTTTTTTATAAAACAATCTTTAAATTTTTATTTGTTAAAACAATTACTCTAGTCTACTCGAAAGGGTTATAGTCGTCATCATTACCCAACTCCTCTGTTTCTATATGTAATACATTATTTTCAATGGTTAATTTGTTGATGGAACATGGATCTTCTGCGCTTTCTTGGATATCAAACAATTGATTATTAATGAGTTCATTTGTATCAATCAATTCGTATTTTATTTTTTCATCCAATAAACTCATTTCTTTAATGTCTAAAACCACTTGAAATGCGCTTGTTCCGATAAATCCTTCTTGGCCACACATTACGTTGGCTGAAACACCTCGCATAGTATCTAATTCAGCATGTCTTGCAGCTTTTAAAAACATTTCTGGCGTTTCTTCAAAAGAAGCCTTGGCAATTGGACCAATATTATCATTGTTAATTCCGTGTCTAAAAATAGAAACCAATTTTACATTGTAACTCATTCGATCACATAATAAACTCATATGATGATAATTTAAATAAGAACCATCAAATTCTAGCACTTCTGCCAATTCATTATAAATCGCCTTTCTTGCTGCTTCTACCCCAAGAACATTGAATATTTCAATAATATCATTACTGATTGTTCTTGTCGAATCAATGTAATCCAGACCTAAAACATCAAGTAAATTTGTTCCGATGGTATCTAATACCCATATTTCTTGCTTTTTATAACTTCCGATTGTTTCCACCATATTATCTTTTACTTTTCGTAAAATTACTTTATTAATATTTTTGATACCTCGTAAAACTACATTTTGTAAGATTTGATCTTGAAAATTTTTCAAAATATAAATTTGATCCGACTGGTCCAACGGGTTAACTTTGTTCTTTTTCATTTGTTGATTTTTGGAAGAATTTTGTTTTAATATATTATTCATACGAATTCTAAAAACAAGTTTGTCCGCATTATAATCAGAATAGACACATGAAATTTCTTGTTGATAAACACTATTTAACGTAAAATGAATATCATCCATGGTAATATTTTTTTCAAGCATTACTTCTTGATCAATTTCCATACGAATAATCCATTTTGATTTTTCATTATCATCCTCTATTTGTTGATTCAAGCATTCGTCCATCATATTCTCAAATTCCTTATATTGCAACAAAGTATCTTTATCTTCTTCGATAAGTGTATTTAAGTCATCTGGATCAAAACATATTTGTATGTTTTTTACAACTTCTTGTAACTTGGTGTGTTCCAACATATACATAATTGATAATGCCTTTTCTTTTTCGATTTCGTCTTCTTTTTTCAAATATACTGTGAGAGATGGATTTTTTAATTCTGCGGATAAAGATAAGATTTCTTCAATACGAGGCACACCACGCGTTACATTGGATTTCGATGCAATTCCTGCGTGGTGAAAAGTATTCAGGGTCAGCTGGGTAGTAGGTTCACCTATGCTCTGGGCAGCGATCATTCCAACCATTTCTCCAGGTGCTACGATGGCGCGTTTATAAGTTAATATAATTGTTTCTAATAATAATTCCAATGCTTTTTTATTGAAACGCTTATTAAAGAGTAGAACTTTGGGAGACAAATAATAAAAGTATAACACTTTAAATAGCTCGTTAGGTGCTGCAAAATAAATCTTTTCTAAAGATTGGAATGACTCTTCGATCAATTCAAACGCATCCAAAGGAGTAATGTCTACCAAAGAATTTGGATTGATACTTTGTTGTCCAATAATATTATTAATAATATATGCAAACGCAACTGGCATTCTTACTATTTTTTCATGTTTATTTGTAAAAATATTATTCACAATTTTATCACGATTTTCAATTAAAAAGTCTGTGTAAAATTTACATTTAACATTCAATGCATCGAATTGTTTTTTATATCTTGTTAACGTCGATTTTACAAACATCGCAGAAAGTGTCTTGTTTTTATTGTTTTCTGCAGGAATATTATAGTGTGCATAAATATCTTGAATACTCATTTCAATGACAGGTAATTCTTGGTTTTCTACTTTGATTGTATCAAAGGAATCTTCGCCATATGAAAACTGAACGATTTTATTTTTATTTGTTCTTACCGTCATATCATAATTCACCATGAGATCTTCTAGCCCTTTAATTAATCGTCTTTGAATATAACCAGTAGTACTTGTTTTTACCGCAGTATCAATTAAACCAACACGACCACCCATGGCATGGAAGAAGAGTTCTTGTGGTGAAAGACCATTAATATAAGAACTTTCTACAAATCCACGTGCTGCAGGTGAGTCATCGTATTTCGTGTAATGGGGTAACGTGCGATTTTCAAAACCATAAGGAATACGTTTTCCATCTACGTTTTGTTGACCCACACAAGAAATCATTTGTGAAATATTTAAATCGCTTCCTTTGGATCCAGCATTTACCATGATTACAAAACGATTGTCTTTCGATAAATTATTTAATCCAATTTTACCTGCTTCAGAAGTCGCTTGATTTAAAATATTATTCACTTTGGTTTCAAATTCTTGTTCGTTGGTTTTACCAGTATTATTTTCAAACACCCCAATTTGGGTCTGATCAATGAGATTTTTCACGTCTGTTTTTTTATTCGTAATGACTTTTATAATTTCGTCATTGGTTTTATTATCTGAAATCAAGTCACTAATTCCTACACTGAAAGAGCTGGTCTTCATATATTCTGTAATAATGTTCTGAAAATCATCGATAAAATCTGATGCAGCCATATTCCCAAAATCATTACAAATACGATGAATAATTCCTTTGGTTCCTGAACCTAATATTCCCTTATCGATTTGTCCGCGCAAATAGTTGCCGTCTTGGATCTCGACGACATTATTTGAATTTTTTGGTTCTTTGTCTCCATATTGTTTGTTTTTTACTTTTAAGGATAATGGTGGTAAAATTTGACTTAATAAATCAAAACTAGTTACCTTCCCTTCTCTGATTTGTTCAACATTTACTTTGTTGAACATCATGAGTATGTTCATGGCTTCTCTCTTTGAAAACTTAATATCTTCTCTTGTAAATCGATATGCTCCCAACATACTGTCTTGATAAATGCCAATGATTGACGCATTGTTGGCAGGACTGATAATCTGATATGGCACCGCTGCTAAATTTTTTAATTCTGATTCCGATTCCACATCTTGTGGCATGTGTAAATTCATTTCCATGAATCCCTAAAGTTTCCAATAGGGGCAGACTATACCTTAAGCCTTATCCAGTTGATTAAACCTTCATGTAAGACCCATAACCGTCTAGTCGTTGAACCTTCCCCATACTCTTATCATAACGAGTTTAGGGGCTTGGCTGCGGATTGCCCAATCCTTCACATTTTTACCATTGGGTTCGGCTATTAACCGAGTTCCCTCTAAATGTTTCCATAAAGAGGTGGTAGTGAAGGCTCTAAGGAGGTTTCCCGCAATTTGGTCATGTTGCTATAAGGGAACCATAGGTTCCCCTAAGACCCCTCTTATTCTATTTATATCAAGATTTATAGATTTTTAGGGAGGGGTCAAAGGGGAACTGTAGGTTCACCTTATAACTAGGGAGTAACACGCTTTTCACGCTCCCTGTTGGGGACAAAATGGATTACATATGTCTATCCCCGTCAAACGGTTGATCCCAAGGGTTTCCCAAAGGGCCGGACTGTATCTTAAGCAGATTCAAGTTGGTTAAACTATCATTATCTACCGATTTCCGTTCAGTCTCTGAATGCCTTCCATATCCTTACCATAACAGATTTAGGAAGTAACACTGCGGATTATCCAATCCTTTACATTATTACCATCGGGTTCAGCTATTAACTGAGATCCCTCTTTTATGTTTCCAAGAAAGAGGTGGTAGTAAAGGCTCTAAGGAACTTCCCGCAACAAGAAATCTTGCCTCTTATAGTAAGAGACTAGGGGGTAACACGCTTTTAACGCCCCCTGTTGCGAACATTGACTAGTTGAGAACTAGTTTGTTACCATAAATGGTAACAAAAATTCTATCCGCATTGTAAGGTTTTGTGTCAGCAACGTTCATGCGAAACGTATCTCCTCGCTTCATAATTCGTGCAATATGACACATCATACTCATTCTATGTAAAGTAGGTTGTCTGTTAAATAGAATTGGATCACCATCCATCATGTGACGATGAACGACGTCTCCTTCTTCTAACTGAATCGACTTCCTGTCTACGTATCGCAAAGTAATTGATTCTCCATTTTTCTTTTCCAAAATTTTTGCACCTGGATACACATCAGGACCATTTTGCACTAATTTTAGTAAAAATGCGCGATTCACGCGATTCACAAATACTGGTTTCGTAATATTTTTCGCAATCTTCAAAGGAATACCCAATTCTCTGATCGAAATGTTTGGATCTGCTGTAATGACTGAACGCGCACTAAAATCCACACGTTTCGCCATGAGATTTCCTCTCATACGACCACCCTTTCCATTCAAACGATCTTTAATTGATTTCAAAGGACGACCCGATCTCTGTGCTACGGGATTCGCACCAGGAATCTTATTATCAATTTGACATCCTACGTAGTATTGTAAAACGGTTAACCAATCATTAATCACATTTGCTGGCGCATTATTTTGTATTTTTTCTTGTAAGGTTTTATTGGTTTTAATAATATTCACAAGAATATGACTTAAATCATCTTCTGAACGCTGTTGCGCATCGTGTTTGACGGATGGTCTTACAGCTGGAGGAGGAACAGCCAATACTTGACAAATCATCCAATCTGGACGAGACCAAATAGGACTGAATCCCATAAAAGTCACATCTTCATCAGAAATTCGTTTAAATATTTTTAAAACTAATTCAGGTGTCATTGGAATGACAATATTTTCTTCATCATCGCCGCTATTTTTCCATTCTGCAAAAATAGATGCTAATCCTTCTTTACGAATACGATATGGTTGCAAACATCCACAACCATCTTCAATGTCTTCTCCACAACGTCGAACTTTACTTGCTAAGGCAAATACATAATTCCAACGCGCTTCGGCGGACATTTTCAAGGCTTGTTTATATTTTTCCTTACCGATCAAAAGTTTACTACATTTAAAACATACACATCGTGATAGTTTTAAAATAGTTCCTAGATATTGAATGTAAAATACAGGACGAGCTAATTCAATGTGTCCAAAATAACCAGGTGTTTGAATATAATCTAATCCATCGGTAGGACAAATAAGACCTGGTTCCAAAACACCCATACGAGGATCAAATAAACCGTTAATGACTGGTTTATTGTTAATATAAGTATCTCGACTCGTGATTTCTGCAACAGAACCATTACGAATTTCTTCGGGAGATAAAATACTAAACTGAATTCCGATAATTTTGGAGGCACTTTTATTTTTCATAGTTGCAGCGATTGTTGACATGCCTTACTTATAATACAATGATACTATTTAGATTGTTTACTTTCAATTTTATTTAAAATAAAATTCAGATAAAAAGAATAAAAGGAATAAAAAGAATAAAATTCTAATAATAAAATTGATTTTAAAAATATATAAACATTATACATAAATATAAGTAAGAATGACAAAAGATAGTAAATCAACTATGCAAAATAAACGTGTTTCAAAAAGAATTGAGGAAAAAAACCATAAAAAAAAAATGGTTGAAGAGTCATCTGACGACGATGATAGTTATTGTTCAACTGATACAGAAGAAGAAATGGATGTTCATGAATATAGAAAATTTTTGAGTAAACTTTTTCCTTCTAAACATCTAAATAATAAAATAAAAAGTGGTGAAAAGGTAAAAGAAGTTTTAAATAAAAATAAAAATAAAAAGAAAAATAAAAAAGTAGAAGAAGAATTAAGCGAAGAAGATGAAGACGAAGATGAAGAAGATATTGAGGATACTGAAGATGATGATGAAGAATATGATACAGCAGAAGAGGAAAATGGTGACAATTCGGACTTCATTGTTCAATCAAAAAATAAAAAATATAAAAGTAATGGTAAATCAAATAAATTTAATATTATTTTTACGATTGGAAATGTAAAAGATGATGAAGAAGAAGATGACGAATATTATGAAGATGATCTATGGGAAACAGAGGATGAGGACGAAGATGATAGTGTAGATACTGAAAATGAAGACGAGTCTGTTTCTTCCGATGATGATTCAGATGATGATTGTGAAGAAGAGGACCTTAAAAATAAAAAGCAGAAAAATAATAAAAAATCTGAAAAAGAGAAAGACAATGATAAAGAAAAAACAAAAGATAATAAAAGTAAAAATAAAAAAGAAAGCAAAGAAAGTAAAGATAAAATAACATCATTAAATGAAAATGAAGAATTACTCAAAGTATTGAAAGGATTAGAAGAGAAAAATGGAAATAATGATATGTTAACAGAATGTATCAAAGTATGTGAAAATAAAATTAAAAATAAAAAAGAGAAAAGTGCAAAGAAAACCAAAAAACAAAAAGATAAAAATGAACGTATTTTTAAAAAGATTCTTTCGGATAAAAATACAATGAACGATTTTGCTTTCTTTAATAAAATGGAAATTGATGATCAAATAAAAATTATCAAAGAGCTGAGAGAAATTAATAGTATTACACGAATTGAAAAACCATATCGTTTAACCTTATTAGAATCACCAATTCCTACTATTTTCAAAGCTGCTGCTATGAAAAAAATAAGTTCTTTAAGATACATGGAACCTGGTAGTGGTGAATTTTATAAAATTAAAAATTGGGTAGATACTTTTATGCGTATTCCATTTGAAAAATATGAAAATCTTCCAATCACCATTGAAGATGGAGTAGATAAATGTCATGAGTTTATGGATAATGCAAAGAAAACCTTAGACTCGGTAGTTTATGGTTTAAATGATGCTAAAATGCAAATTATGCAAATGCTAGGACAACTCATTACCAATCCAAAAGCTATTGGAACTGCGATTGCAATCCAAGGTCCTATGGGAACAGGTAAAACTACTTTGGTAAAAGAAGGTATTAGTAAAATATTAAATCGTCCTTTTGCATTTATTGCACTAGGAGGTGCAACGGATAGTAGTTTTCTAGAAGGCCATTCTTATACTTATGAAGGAAGTATGTGGGGAAAAATTGTTCAAATATTGATTGATAGTAACTGTATGAATCCAGTAATCTATTTTGATGAATTAGATAAAATAAGTGATACTCCCAAAGGTGAAGAAATTGCTGGAATTTTGACGCATTTAACAGATACATCGCAAAATAGTCAATTCCATGATAAATATTTTTCAGAGATCGATTTTGATTTAAGTAAATGTCTCTTTATCTTTAGTTACAATGATGAATCAAAAGTAAATCCTATTTTACGAGACCGTATGTATCGTATTCAAACCAAAGGTTATGAGAGAAAACAAAAGATTGTTATTTCCAATAATCATTTATTACCAAAAATTCGAGAACAAATTAAATTTGACGTCAAAGATATTATTATTCCAGATGATACAATACAATATATTATAGATAATCAATGTTCAAATGAAGATGGTGTGAGAAATTTAAAAAGATGTTTAGAAATTATTCATACAAAACTCAACTTGTATCGTTTAATGAAACCTGGATCTAATTTATTTGAAGAAGAAATGACCATAAATGTAACCTTTCCTTTTACTATAACTAGAGAGATCGTAAATAAATTAATAAAACGTAAAGATGACAATCATTCTTTTAAAAGTTTATACGTATAAAATATAAAAGAAAAAAATACAAATTTTATAAAATAAAAATTTAGAAAATAAAAATTTAAATATAAAAAATATAATTAATATATAAAATGGATAACAACGGTAAACTTTACGAATACACTAGCGCTGCTAATCCAAGCTTATCTCAAGTTCCAATTTTTTTTTATAACATGAATTCTAATGATAATCAAAGAAGTGAAATTATTTATTTTGATAATAAAGATACTTTAGAAACCTGTTATCCAGCAACCACACCTAGTTTACTTGCTTCTTTTGTAAAGATTTTGAAAAATGAAGATATTGAAACAAAGTCGACTTCAACTTCGCAATTTTTTTATGTTGTTAAAGGAAAAGGTTATTCGTCGATACAAAATAAATTTGTTTATTGGAATGAAGGAGATTTATTTGTGGTTCCTCATTTAGATAACGAAAATAATATAATATCCCATATAGCTATAAAAGATAGTTGTTTATTTTGGGTAAATGATGAACCTTTATTACGTTATTTAGGTGTAACACCAAATATTCCGAAATTCACACTTACTTTTTTTAAACATGAAAAAATCATGGAAAAATTACAGGAAATAAGAGAAGAAAATGAGAAATTAAATTTAAATCGGTTAGGGGTTTTATTTGGAAATAAAGATACGGATAATAATACGAAAACGATTACACATACATTATGGTCATTATTCAATGTTCTTCCAGCAAATACACTTCAAAAACCACATAGACATAATTCCGTAGCTTTAGATTTATGTGTTTTTAGAAATAAAGATCAAAAAGAAGTTTATACATTAATCGGAAAAGAACTAGATGAAGAAGGTAATATTATTGAACCCATTAAATGTTACTGGGAAAGCGGGACCGTATTTATTACACCTCCTGGATTATGGCATTCACATCACAATGAAACTGAAGAAGATGCGTATGTATTACCAGTGCAAGATGCTGGATTACATACTTATTTACGAACTTTAGATATACAATTTTCATTATAAATATATAAAAACATATAATCATATACTATTTATATATTAGATGACTTCATCGAACTTTCTTTTTATTGGTAATAAAAAGAAACCATTTTATATGATCGAATTTATTAAAAAGAAACATTTAATGGTAATATATCGCCCTGATAAATATAGTGAAAAAACCAAAGATTTTATTGATAAATATTATTTAGGAGAAACCTTAGAAATCGAATATGAAAAAATTTACTATATAAAAAAGAATTTAGTTGAATATTCGAAAACTGAAGAAGAATGTGAAATAATTTGTGATATACTACCAGAAATACTAATCAAAACCAAAAAAAGATATATTTTAGTAAATGAATGTGTTAGCTATTCTGAAAAAATAGAAACCAAATAATCCAATAAAAAAATGCGTAAAATTTATAATATACGCATTTTTTATAATGCCAAGTTTAGGTAATAGTATTCATTCAACGACTATTTATGGTCAAATTTATCGCAGAGGGGTAGATTTTTATCCTCCTTTCTATCGAAAAAATTTTGTTTATATTACCACACAAAATTTTCAAATGTTGAAACAAGTTGCACGATTTAATATTGCGCAAAATCGAAGGTCTTAAATAATACGAAATAAAGCAAAATAAATAATATAAATATATATTACTTATGGCAGTAGAAGTGAGGCACAGAAAATATGCGATATTAAAACTATATGTAGATGAAACAAATCAAGAATTGGTAGAACTATATAAAAATCATATTGAAAAACATAATGAATCCATGCGAACAAACTATTATCCAAATTCAGGATTTGATATTTTTATACCAAATGAAACTATTTTTGATATACCTTTCAATACATATATGATAAACATAAAAATAAAAGCAGAAATGTTTTATTTTGATGGTATGTATATAGAACCTTGTGCTTATTATATTTATCCTCGTTCAAGTATTTCAAAAACTCCACTTATGTTATCAAATCATGTAGGTGTCATTGATTCTGGTTATCGAGGTTGGTTAATTGCTGCATTAAGATGGTTAAATGAAATATCCACAAAAACCATAAATGAAAATGATGAATATATCATTAACAAACACACCAGGTTATTGCAAATATGTCATCCAACATTATGTCCGATTTTTGTAGAAATGGTAAAAGAAAATGAACTATCGGATAGTGAACGAAAAGATGGTGGCTTTGGATCTACTGGATTATAATAAATTATTGTATAATTCATTTAATTGTTGAAATTTTATTTTTGCTTGATCTTGTAAAATAGGAGCAAGTCGGTTCGAATAATCTGTGATAAATAATTGGTCTTCAATATACTTAAATATACGATTTTCAAATACATTACTTGCATGTTGAATCGAATTCACATAATCTGTTTCTTCGTGCATCATTTGATATATAATACATCGTTCCACGTCATAAGCTGCTAATAAATCCGCTTCCCTTACAATATGATAAGCCATATTATATGAATTTAATTCAGGATATCCTTTTTTTTTTACAGTTGAATAGGACATCCTCGAAATAATTTGATTCATGACACATAATTCTTCTTCTTTTACATAAGGAGTTAAATAATGATTCATTCTTTGTATACCCTCGTGTTCATTCATATATTTTTTGTCACACATGTCATGTAATATGGCAGAACACATAATAATATCTTTTTGATCTTTTAGATAAGGATGTTTATTCAATTCATCTTTATAAATTTCATTTGCAAAATGATAAACTTCCATACTATGTCTTAATGCATGCGATTCATCAATATTTAATAACTTACTTGTTTTTATTACATAATTAAACGCATAATTAATAACTGAAAAAAGCCTCATTATATTATTTATAATTATTTTTTTAAATGATTATAAATTAATTGTTCTCTAATCTAAGATAACATAGATAATAATTAATATTCAGAATAAGGAACATTGTTTCCACCACGATCTCTTAAATAATTATACTGGTCAACGGTCATACATGCGCAGCCCATACTATTTGAATAAGTATTTGGGCAACAACTTGGTTTAAAAGGGGTGGTTTGAAACATGTTTAACTCACCTTTTGGTAATGGAATTGGTTGAGCTTTTCTGTCCCAAATTGCTTGCACCCCTTTATCGGGTTTTTGACCAGCTTTATAAGTTAATGTTGGCATGTTCCAACTAGACGTTGAACGAATTACGGTATCATTTTTTTTAAATTTTGCAAACTCTGGCATATAAGCACCATTATTAGCGGAAACAAACCCTTCTTTCATTTTTGTAAGCATTGCAAAACCTTCGGCCATACTAATTTTAGAACAAGAACATAATAGATGTCCCCATAATATCCATGCAACGACAACAATTAAAAGAAGAATTTCTAGTCTAAATGTAAATTTTTTTGATCCAATCGAAATAGAAGTATTCATATTATACATATTTCATAGATAATATTTTTATTGAACGTATTATAAATCGATAAAAGAATTGTAGTCGTCAAATACTTGGGTTCCTTTTGTAAATTTGTTAGAATAAGTTAGTAAATGATAGAAAAGATGACCGTTTTTATCTAAAGTTTCTTTATTTTTGAATTCTAAAGAATTGCTATTTGATAAATGTGATCCATCGAATTCAACTACTCCATAAACAATATCTTCCCCTATTTTATCTCCTACATTTACTTGTTCAATCGGGATTAATCCATTTTGATTATTAAAAAGAGTGCCTTTGATAAATCCATTACATAATTTGTGTATATTTTCTTTATAACGCACAATTTCCATAAATCCAGCTTCATTAATAAATGGTCTTTGTAAAATATTTTCTAGTTTTGTTTCGTAAATTTCATCCCAATCCGTAAATACCATATTATTGATGACAATTAGTTTGGAAGTTGTATTTAAACAATATAAATAAGGTTCTAAATAGGGAATAGGAACTCGATCTGGATGTAATCGAACAGGTATCCAGTTATCTTTATATTTCAAAATATGCGAACCACTAACAATAATATTATTTAACTTATACATGGTTAATCCTTTTGCATTCACCCTTATTTTCGCAGTAACTTTAGAATTATTATATAAAACTTGTCCCACTTTTATATTTTCTATTGTTTGATAACTACCGTTATTCATTTTTAAAAGTGTGTTTTTATCAAAACAACTAGGAACTCCAGGAACGCCTTCGGTTTGAATATGTAAAACTTCAGTCATAAATAACACAATAATGGTCAAAGGAACTGAAATAGCCACAAAAATTAATGTATTTGCAGCAGCTACTGGAAAAGTGAATGGAACTAACCATAAAGAAACAATAATAGCAGCAAATATAATCAATAAAACAATAATCATTTCTGCAATGGCTCCCATAAGTGCCTTTAAGGTATAATAACTTCCTAAACTAGTATATAATGCAGCAGTTAAAATGCCTTGAACTTTATTCAAAATATCTTTTAGTCCGATAAATATTACTTGTAAAGGAATCAACATATTCAAAATTCGACTTAAAATCTCTTCTGCAATTTTTCGCATATCTTCTCTTAATTTATTTATAACATCACGAATCGTATTGATTGCTTTTTGTATTTGGTCAAAAACAGTGGTTAAAAAATTAATCAAAAAAGTAAATGGTTGAAGTGCAAATCCAGTAATATTAGCTAAAACATTTTGAATGCAATAATTGAAATTTTCACCAGTATAATCCGTAATGGATTGATCATTTGGTTTATTAATAAATCCAGCAAAAGGAATAATATTTGGATTACATCGTTGATTTGACCAATCATCTTTAATAGCTTGAGCATTTGTCATTGCAACACAATATAAGTAAACTAATGTTACAAACAATGTTACTATCATAAATAATACTACTGAAGATCCGTAAAGATCAAAATATCCTAACTTGTCATATAATTTATTTATTTTATTAGCAGAATTTAATAAATCTTTGTCTGGAATATCATTCATATATAGTAATATGATAATAATCAATTATGTAAAAACATATTTTTATTTATTATTTTGTTATTTTGTTTTATTATATTATATTATTTATTGGATTTGTTAGACAGTCATCTTCCCAATCCCAAAATAAGTGATTTCCTATTTGTATTTTATTATCAGTAGTTATTAAAGAAGAGTAATATTCAATTTTTACATTTTCTTCTTTGATTGCTTCTTTTGAATGTTGCACTTTTATAAATTTTTTCAAAAGCTTATCATAAATAAAATGACTACCTGTTACATAAATATATTCATCATTTATTCCTCCTTTTATTTTATATAAAGGTTCGCCACTATTATCAATCTTCATAACTGCAAATACTTTCCCCCCATTTTCTAAAATAGAACCTAAAGGTAGATCTTTGATAAAAAATGTTTTTCCATTTTTTATTTTAATTTTTGTTTCTGGGTGAAAACAACCTAATGCTTGAACCATTTGACCAGGTGGTCCTGCCCATGCACTTTGCATTGTTTTTACGGAACCATCCATCATATACATCAATGTTACCATAATACCAATGACTTTTCCTACCAAATCTTTTAATCCGATCATAATAACTTGAAATTCAGTAACAATATTACTAAAAACAGCAAAGATATTTTGAACGATGCTTGTAATAAAATCTCTAACAAAACTTAACATGCCTCGAATACCATTTAAATTATCTAAAAATTGACTACTAGAAGAATTTAAACTATTTAATAAGTAAGTAAAAGGTTGTAATAAATATCCCATTAAATTAATTTGAGTATTTTGAATACAATAAGTAAAGTCTTCACTTATGTTATCAGATAAGGGCATATACAATGGATTACAACGGTATTCAGGCCAGTTTTTTTTAATATCAATTAATGCTGTAAAATAATACATTGCTAATACCTGTGCAACAAACCCTAAATTTACGTATATATAATTAATCCAATTTTGACCCGTAGGCATAACTTATATTAATAATATATTTTTTTACTTCTTTTGAAACCTTTTTCTTCGATTTATCTTTTTACTCTTTTTGCCTTTTTTTGAATTTTTCCTTTTACTTTTTTTACCACCGCTATAACAACCCCATTTGACTCCTCCTTTTTTTCTCCTTGCGCCTGCTTTTTGAGTAGCACTTACTTGTGCAGTGCAACTTGCGCCTTGACCTAAACAAGAATCATAATTACTATCTGTAGATGTTTTTGCACCTAGTGCAGTTGTTCCTGTTATATTTCCATTGACTGATTGATCTGGACCTCCAGTTTCAGGGTAAATAACTTGCATGGTTGGAACAGTTATGGTAGATGATGCACCTCCTCTCCTTTTTTTTGACCTTGTCCTTCTATTTGACCTTGTCCTTCTATTTGACCCACCATCTCTTCTCTTGATGATTTGTTGCATATTTGCTCCACCATGCGCGGTGCCGATTAAAGATGTTTGTTGTTTTATATTTGCATTCGAAATAGCGATTCCCGCGGTTCTCGCGCTATTTGATCCTTCTGGAAATGGTTTCAATGTTGGTTGGATAACTCCAGGAACAGGTGTGCTCATATATATATAATAATAATATAATAAATATTATTATTATTTAAAAATAGCATTTTATCATCTTATATATGGACGACAACGCACGACTTCAATTAAACAAAATGTTAACAGCAAACAATGTGTTAGATCAAACCGAATTAATACGCAATCTTAAACATAGTCATGTTTTGAGAACAGATATTAATAATCTTATTATGTTAAAAAGTAAATATTTATTTGATCCAGATCAATTAAATTTAGAAGCGATGCAAGAATGTAATTTTTTATTTACTTATTACACGGATATTTATAATAAAATTCGAAAAGACGAAATTGATTTAAAAATATTATTAAATTTCTTGGATGTCCTTAAACAAATCGAAGATGGTGAATTAGATCAACACGAAGGATCTTTTGTCATTGGAACACTTTTAAAAAAAATTTATGTAGATAGTGCATTAAGAAAAGCTGAAAAAATAAACAAAGAACAAGATCAAATAAAAGAAGATGATAAAGAAGATAAAATCATTAAACCTCAAGTTAAAATCGCATGGAAAGAATATAAACAAATGCAAAGGAAATAAATTATATAAATTATATAAATATTTTATTATTATAGTAAATATTTATGATCGGTCTTAATAATATTCATCAAGCGATCAACCTTTAATATTTTCTCATTTTTTAAAATAATAGCAGTTTGATAAATTAAATTTTTAGATCTTTTCAAAATAATTTTAGACATTTCATAAGCATCATGAATAATATCCGCAACTTCATCATCTATTTTTTGTTTATATTTATCACTAAAATGAGGATAAATAATTTTTTTTCCCATACCATAATAAATAACCATTTTTTCAGCTAATTTAAACGCTTCTTCAAAATCATTAATAGCTCCCGTTGTTACAGAAACATCATAAAATATTTCTTCGGCGATTCTACCCGCTAATAAGATCATTAAATGTTCAAATAAAGATTCGCGAGTATAAATGCTAGAAGTAGATGTTTCAAACATTGTATATCCTGGACTTTTAGGTGCAGACAAATTAATAACTACTTTACTTACTTTGGAATGATGTTTTGAAAAAATTCCAACAATGGCGTGCCCCATTTCATGAATCGCGATGCGTTCAATAATATCCATACTAAATTGATGTTCACTAGGCTGCCATCCAACCATCATTTTATTCATCACTAAATCAATATCCTCATATTCAATTAAAACTCGATTGTCGCGTAATGCATTCAACATGGCTTCATTCAATAAATTTTCAATTTGAGATCCAGATAAACCAGCGGTTATATCGACTAAATCATTAATGTTAATTCCATGTTCGTTATAAGGTTTTCCTTTTAGGTGGATTTGGATAATGGCGGATCTTGTTACATTATCAGGAAGTCCGATAAATATTTTTTTATCAACTCTTCCAGGTCTTAATAATGCAGGATCTAACAAGTCAATACGATTTGTGGCTCCAATTAAAAATATACCAGACGTAGTTTTAAAACCATCTAACTGAATTAATAATTCATTTAATGTATTATCTCGTTCAGAAGACGATGATTCCCCATCCGTTGAACGTTTTCTTCCAATTGCATCAATTTCGTCAATAAAAATAACACAAGGACTATTTTCTTTTGCCAGTTTAAATAGTTCTCTTACACGGGTTTGACCTACACCAACATATTTTTCTTGAAATTGAGACCCTGAAACTGGTATAAATGCAGTATTGGTCTCTCCAGCAAATCCTTTTGCAATCATTGTTTTTCCGTTTCCAGGAGGACCTTCTAAAATAATGCCTTTAGGTATTCTTACATTAAAAGGAATGTATTTTTCATAGTTATTCAAAATATCAATACACTGATGCAATTCTGATTTTATATTATGATATCCTCCAATATCTGAAAAAGAAAAATTAAAATTTCGTATTACTTCAAAGTTTTCACTTTTTTTACTTTTTGAATTTAAATTTGAATAACGGACTGGATTTCCGTAAATGTCATAATATTCCGAGTTTTTATCGTTTTCATTTTCATCTAAAGTTAGACTTTTTGAATTTTTTTGCGTATAATTTCTAAATCGCATTAATGTAGTATCATTGTAATCTGGAAAACTACCAAATTTATTTTCTCCTAAAATAGAATTTGTTTGAATCGTGATATTTTTAGAATTTAATTTTTTAATATAATTTTCATAATAATTTTGTCCATAAGGACCGTAATTTTTTTTATAAGAAATATGTGTATTTATAAAACTAGGAAAATAATAATAAAAACTATTCACTAAAAAAATGCTGCTATACCCAAAAAAATAAATAACGTAAAATAACATTATACTTATTGAATATATAATTTTTTTTTTGTTATATTTTATTATCATTTTAATTATTATAAACAACATGCCTATAAACAAAGTTGTAAAGTTTAAAGATTTAGAGATAGATAATTTATGTTTAGAAAAATTAAAGTTAGAAGATATAACAACTATTGAATACCATTTAACTCCAAATCAAAAATCAGCAATTAAAAAAATAATGCGTTATTTAAGTATATTAAAAAAAATAAATGATCCTGTTATTAAAAGTTTAGTAAAAAAAATTACTTTTTATATTTATCTTATTTTAAAAAGGTTAGATTTATCTCTTTGCTTAAATGATGTAAAAGACGAAGCTAAATCAACGCAAAAAATGATAGAAGGGACTCCTAGTTTTATAAATAAAGATAAAATAAATGAAATGTGTCTAAAAGATGATGAAGTAAAATTAGATTCGGAATTTTTAGTTGATATTTTTAAAAATTATTTGTTAGAAAAAATAAATAATAAATGTGATTATGACAAATATGTAATGAAATTAAAAAAATACTTGAATTGTCTATAAATAACATTGTTGTTATTCTAAATATTTTTTTAATCGAAAAAATATTTTACTTAATAATTTTGCAAAAATATGTTTTTGTAATTTATTCGATTGACTATCTAAGTCTTGATAAAATAACAATACAGAAATCGTGTTATTAATGATCTCTATATTTATTTCTAGATTGGAAATTTTAATTTCCTTTATATCTAAATCGGACGATGGTAAACTATTTCCAACAATTTGAAATTTTTTTGGATGTTGAATATTCGTTTTATTTAATAGATGTAACTTACAACGAACTGCATCATTATTTTGAAAGAATTCTTTCATACTTGAACCAAAATTTAATACATAACTAACATCATCCATACCATCAACATTATTGATCTGATAAGATTCAATAATATCTTGATTTAAAAAATTTAACAACTGATAAAATTCTCCATTGGTAATAATATTTTCAATATTTGCGTTTGAATTCAATGTGCTAGAAAAATGTATTTTGAATACATTTAAATTATTACATTCAATAATAATATTTTTCTCGTTAGAAATCTGTTTAAACATCTAAATTATACTATATATCTAGAAAAAATTATATAATTCTATTATTATTTAAATATTTGTTACTTAAATAAACTAACAAAGTCTATGTCATTCATTTGTGTAATTGTAGAATCACCTGCAAAATGTAAAAAAATCGAATCTTATTTAGGAAATGGCTATAAATGTATTGCGTCTTATGGTCATTTACGAGAATTAAAAAGTCTACAACAACTTGAAGATATGGAACCAAAATATTCCATTATTAATGAAGAAATCAAATTAAAACATATTGAAAAAATGCGTGTAGAAATTTCCAAGTCGACAGAAGTGATTTTAGCTACGGACGATGACCGTGAAGGTGAAGCCATTGCATGGCACATTTGTCAACTGTTTGATTTACCAGTTGAAAATACCAAAAGAATTATATTTCACGAAATCACCGAAACTGCTTTAAAAAATGCTCTAACAAATCCTAGAATGATAAATATAAATCTTGTAAAAGCCCAACAATGTCGTCAAATATTAGATTTGTTAGTAGGTTTTCAAATTACTCCTATTATTTGGAATTATATTTGTAAAAATCATTGTAATAGTTTGTCTGCTGGTAGATGTCAAACACCTACCTTGAAATTAGTTTATGACAATTATTTAGAAATCAAGAATCAAAAATCAGAACTTACTTATCATATTGTTGGTTATTTTACTTCCCAAATTATACCATTTGATTTAAAAAAGATTTTTGAAAAAGAAGACGATGTTGTTGATTTTTTAGAAAATTCATTAAATCATGATCATGTATTTTCAGTTTCAGAACCAGAAAAAACATTTATAAATCCACCCGAACCTTTAATCACTTCTTCTTTACAGCAACTTGCTAGCAATGATTTACATTTATCACCTAAAGAAACGATGAAATATGCACAACAATTATATGAAAATGGTTATATTACCTATATGAGAACCGATTCTAAGATCTACGCAGAAGAATTTATTCAACATTCCAAAGAATTTATTTTAAGAGAATATAACGATATTAAATATTTTCATGAAAAGGTAGATAAAGAAAAAACAAAATCTGCAAATGCTAAAACACAAGATGCACATGAAGCAATTCGACCAGTGTCACTATTTGTAAAAATTACTGATTTAGGAGATAAAATAGATTCCAAAGCTGTAAAATTATACAATCTTATATGGAAAAGAACCTTGGAAAGTTGTATGAGTCCAGCAGTTGCTTATCAAATTTATGCAACCATCACTGGATATGATGATTATAATTTCAATTATAAAAGCGAACAGTTATTGTTTGCAGGGTGGAAAATTGTTTCAAATAAAATAGAGGACAATAAAATATATCATTATTTAAGAACGATAAAACAAGGAACTATTTTAAACTATAAAAAAATGATGTCCAATGTATCTATCAAAAATATGAAAGGTCATTATAGTGAAGCTAGATTGATTCATTTGTTAGAAGAAAAAGGAATCGGTCGTCCATCCACTTTTTCAATGTTAATTGATAAAATTCAAGAGCGAGGTTATGTTGCGAAAGAAAATATAAAAGGAACTACTATTTTATACAAAGAATACATGTTAGAAGGTGAGGAACTCTATGAAACCGAAAAAGAAAAGGTTTTTGGAAATGAAAACGGTAAATTAGTAATACAACCTCTCGGAATATTAGTAATTGAATTTTTAATAAAACATTTTAATGACTTATTTGAATATGATTATACAAAAAAAATGGAAGATGAATTAGATTTAATTTCGCAAGGTGAAAAGGAATATAAACTTTTATGTAAACAATGTGACGAAAAAATAAAATATCTAACAAATAAAATATCTAACGAAGGACAAGTAGAAGGAGAAGCACTAGAAAAAACAAAATATGAAATTGTCATTGATAAAAACCATTCTTATATCATTGGAAAATATGGTCCTATTATTAAAAAAACAGAAGATAAATCAAATAAGGTTTCCTTTTTAAAAGTTAATAAAAATATCGATTTAAAACGTATGGAAAATGGTGAATATAAATTGAATGATTTGTTAGAAGAAGTCGAATGTAAAGAGAAATGTATAGGTAAATATCAAGGCGAAGATCTTATTATAAAGAATGGTAAATATGGCATTTATGTATCATGGGGAATAAACAAAAAATCGTTACAAGAATTCGGAAATAAATCAATTCATTCTTTTGAATATCCTGAAATATTACGATTTTTAGAAAAAGATACATTATTAAATAATGATTGTCCTCTAGGGATTGTTAGAAAAATAAATGATGAGATCAGTATTCGAAATGGAAAATATGG
>Ga0247840_10001058_pt1 | contig 55271 bp, 45 predicted proteins | sample LaCruzMarch2015__FD_192404 | JGI IMG/M metagenome (GOLD analysis project Ga0247840, IMG submission 192404) | Freshwater microbial communities from meromictic Lake La Cruz, Castile-La Mancha, Spain - LaCruzMarch2015_17m | ecosystem: Environmental > Aquatic > Freshwater > Lake | place: Spain... | reverse complement strand
CCTCTGCTACTCTGTGTCTCCGTGCCTCCCGTGGTAAATCCTTTTCTTGTTTTTTATCGCGGTTCCTGACATATCAGGTACTATCGGTCTTCCGGTGGAACAATATTAATCGTGGAGTCCCGGGACCGGATGGCCCGATTATCCGGCGCCGTTGCGTACTCCAAGGCGCTGGTAATCGTGACTGCATAGACCATGGTCGTGGTGCCGGCGCTATAAAGCAGTGAAGCCGGTACGACAAATTCACTGAGGCCCACAACATTGTTGCCGGTCTTGGACCAGTCATATGTGTAGCCCAGCTGGGTCCAGGGATACGCGTCCCAGACGCCGTTAGTCATGCCATAATTACGGCTCTTAATGGTACTTTGGAACCACGTAATGTAATTGGTGCTGACCATGTTGACACAAATAGTGTTGGTCCGGAACGCCACTTCGGCTTCACTATCGGTAATTTCCGGATCGCGCGCAGGCCTGATCAGGTACAACGGATTTACATAATATTCCACAATATAGTCGTTGGCGCTGGTGACCGGCAAGCCCAATACCTGCTTCATACGCAAAAGCAGATTAGTGCCGGTATAATTCTGGCAGATATTTTTGAGGTCCGGCGCCAAGGTGATCCATGCATCCCTCCGTAAATCGTTTTGACCCACATGATAAATGTTGGTGGCAACGTACGCGCTCATAAATGACGTGACCAGCACCTCGCGCGCGCCCGTATTAGGATTGGTGCGCCAGATCAAGCTGGCATTGTCGTCCGTGATGGCCGTCAAATTTCGCTTAATTTTGCTCGCCACCACGTTTGACGCATTCACCATGGCATTGGAATACATAATGGCCATCACGTTCATGTCCGTGACTTCCTCCGTCTCGCCGCGGAGCATGTACCAGTTGCCGGAGGCCGGCTGGTACACCGCCATCTGAGTCTCCCCAATGCCGTCGTAATCCCCCGGAACAGGCAAATATCCCGGCTCGCCGAAATTGGGCATCCAGGAAACCTCGTACCGGCTGCCCGACAGCCTCGCGTACCAGTTGCCGGTCGTTTCCTGATAGACCGCCGGGTCGGCCTTGCCGTCGCCGTCAAAGTCGCCCGCCACCGGCGCATAGCCCGAACCGCCGAGATTGGCGGTATTGACGATATAGTTGTTGCTGGAAAGCCCCGTGTACCAGTTGCCGGTTGTCTCCTGATAGACCGTCGGGTCCAGCTTGCCGTCGCCGTCGAAGTCGCCCATGATCGGCGTAAAATCCGAACCAGCACCCACGCCCAGATTAAGAGTGACGGGAGTATAAGTCGTTTCCGCCAGTCCCGATAAGGCCAACCCGATCATTACCACCACCGGCACAACACGTAAATAGTTCATGATACAAGCTCCCTTATTGTTTAAATGACGTTGCAACAACTGAAATCGTTTTTGCCATATAGTTCTCCATGTGGAGAGGCTCCAATCCTGTCCAACATGCTTGATGGTTATATACATCAGGAGAATTTTTATAACAAGAATTAAGTAATTTTATAATTTGAAATTCCCCCGTTTTTCTCAACTTGTCTGCCACAAGCGGATTTGATATTGTTTTCCGAAGTTAGTTGAATCGTGTAAGATAGTGAACAAATGTCTTCAGAAAAACTCATTTTTGACTATTCCGCGCCAAAAATACTGCGTCTCAAACTGAGCGGGGACTGGCAGATTACCAACGGCCTTCCTGCGGCAGGTGAAGTTATCGTGCAACTGGCAACTCATACCGGCCTTGAACAAATTACCTTTGATGTTTCCGAGACGTTAAAATGGGACAGCGGGCTTGTTTCTTTTTTGCTTCAGTTGAGCAAAGAGTGCAAACACAGGAATATTCGTTTTACGCACGAAGGTCTGCCGCCGGGAGTTTTGAAACTTTTTATGCTGGCTTCATCGGCAATGAATGTGGCGGTCAAGCCGCGCCGGATGACTTCCGGGCCTTTTTTTGAAATGGTCGGAAACAAAACCATGCGAATTGCCGCGGGTATGCATTCGCTGTTTGATTTCCTTGGGGAGATCACTTTGGCTTTCGGCCGCTTGGCCAGGGGTAAGGCATGTTTTCGCCGGGATGAGTTTTTTTATATTTTGCAGAGATGCGGAGTTGATGCCTTGTTTCTTGTTTCTTTGATCAGCGTATTGGTAGGCATGATTTTTGCCTTTGTCGGCGCGATCCAGCTTACAATGTTCGGGGCCCAGATTTATATCGCCCATATTGTCGGCATTGCCATGGTCCGCGTGATGGGTGCGGTAATGGCCGGGATACTCATGGCCGGGCGTACCGGGGCCTCTTTTGCGGCCGAGCTGGGAATTATGCAAACCAACGAGGAAATAGACGCGCTCAAGACACTTGGGATTACTCCGGTTGATTTTTTGGTCATACCGCGCATCCTGGCATTGGTTATCATGCTGCCGCTTTTGACCCTGTATGCAAATATGATGGGTATACTGGGCGGCATGGCAGTCAGCGCGGGCATGTTTGGCATCAGTCCCATGGAGTATTGGCAGCATACCCTGATGGCCGTAACGCTGAATAACCTGTGGGTGGGGTTGATAAACAGCCTGACATTCGGCGTAATAGTTGCGATTGCCGGATGTTATCACGGGATGAAGTGCGAAAGAAGCGCCACCGGCGTTGGAACGGCAACCACCTCGGCCGTGGTTTCGGCCATCACCGGCATTGTGATTGCAACCGCAATCATTACATTTATTTGCCAGATTTTTGGGGTATAGTTGATGAATTCAGTTTTACACCCGGTTATTGAAGTACGTAATCTTGATCTGAGCTACGATGACTATATCGTGTTGCGCAATCTTAATTTCAGCATAAGCAAAGGCGATATTTTTATCGTTATGGGAGGAAGCGGATGCGGCAAGAGTACCATTCTTAAAGCCCTTATCGGTCTTTTGGAGCCGATAAAAGGAGAAGTTTTATACGATGAAAAAAACTTTTGGGATGCGGATGATATGGAACAGCATGATATTATGCGCCGTTTCGGAGTTCTTTATCAAGGCGGAGCGTTGTGGAGTTCGTTGACGCTGGGAGAGAACGTCGCGCTTCCTTTGCGGTTGTATTCAAAACTTTCCGCCGCGGAGATAATGGAAATGGTGGAATTAAAACTTTCGCTGGTCGGGCTGGGAGGGTATGCTGATTTTTATCCCTCGGAAATAAGCGGGGGGATGCGTAAAAGAGCGGGCCTTGCGCGGGCAATCGCACTTGACCCGGATATCATTTTTTTTGACGAACCCTCGGCGGGGCTTGACCCGATCAACGCGAAGATGCTGGATGATCTGATTCTTCAGTTAAGGGATACGTTTGATGCCACAATCGTGGTTGTTACGCATGAACTTGCCAGCATTTTGACCGTGGGAACTAATTCGGTGTTTCTTGATGGGGAAAGCAAAACCATGATTGCCGCGGGGAATCCCAAGGATTTATTGGCCGGTTCCGCCGACCCGAGGGTTATTCAGTTTTTAACAAGAGGAAAGAAACAAGGAGTTTAACTATGAGCAGAAAGGCTAACAAGGCGGCGATCGGCGTATTTGTGGTGGGGGCAATAATCCTGCTGGTGGCGGGCATATCATTTTTTGGATCCGGCATGCTGTTTGAAAAGGCGGATAAATATGTTTTGTTCTTTGACGGTTCGGTCAAAGGCCTTACGGCCGGAGCCCCGGTTGTTTTCCGGGGAGTTAAAATCGGCAACGTGGACCAGATCAACCTGCTTTATGACCGTAAAACTGAAAAGACTTGCATCCTCGTGATTATCAAAGTGGAATTGTCCCGGGTGAAGGGCATTCCCGATCGTATCGGCTATCCCAATTATGGGGAACTGATTAATAAGGGACTGCGGGCGCGACTGGAAGTGCAGAGTTTTGTTACCGGACAACTTATTATTTCATTTGATTTTTATCAGAACAAACCGGCGAAACTGCTGGGTATTATGGAGCAATATCCGGAATTGCCCACGCTCCCCATGGCACCGGGTGTAATGGATATTATGCAGGACCTGCCGCTTAAAGAAATCGCGAACAACGTAAAAGAGACCACCGCGGGACTGAACAAACTTGTCAATTCGGAAGGCTTCCGCGAACTGAACGATGCGATCATGGAAATAAATCAGGCGGCCCGCGCCCTGCGTTTGTTCCTTGAATATCTTGAGCAGCATCCCGAAGCATTATTAAAAGGTAAATCAATTCCTTAAGGAGACAAAATGAAACAAGTAAGTCTTGGATTTAACACAGGGTTAGTCGGACTGATCCTTGCTTTGGCGTTGGGCGGATGCATTGCAATATCAAATAGTCCATCCCCCCGGTTTTACGCGCTTCAAGCCATGGACCAGAGTTATGCAGGGGAAAAGTTCAATATTCCTTCATCCGTGATCATCGGCATCGGACCGGTCAAAGTCCCGGAATATCAAAACCGTCCGCAAATTGTGACCCAGGATACTAATAACCTGATCACATTTGCCCAGTTTGACCGCTGGGGAGAGCCTTTGGATCTTGCCTTGCTGCGCCTGGTTTCCGCAAACCTTTCAGTTATGCTTCCTGGTGCAACCCTTGAGCCATCTCCCTGGAATTTAGATATCCCGGTTAAATATCAGGTGATCATGGATGTTGTCCGGTTGGAAAGCCGCCTTGACAAGGATATTTCTTTTACAGCGCAATGGTCCGTCATTGACTTGGAAAATAAGAAAATGGTGTTCACAAAAAGATCAGAGTTCAGCAAACCGATTGAACCGCATGACTACTCCGGATTGGCCAAAACGTTGGGCATGGAATGCGCGTCATTAAGCGGCGAAATTGCCAAGACTTTATCATCGTTGATAGCTCCAACTGGAAAATAGGGAGCGAATGAGTCAAATGCAAAACTCTTTCGGCCGTGAATGTTTCATCCCTGCGGGAGAATTTTGTGATTCTTAAACCGCTTCGGATCGGCGCTTTGACGATTGATTTCCCGGTCATGCTCGCCCCGATGGCCGGTTATACCGATGCCGTCATGCGCGCCATGGCCTGGCGCCATCACTGCGGCATGGTATTCACCGAGGTTACCAGCGCCGAAGGCATTGTGCGCGGTTCCAAGCAAACTTTCCATATTCTTGACACCCTGCCTGGGGAACGTCCGGTTGCGGCCCATATTTACGGATCAAACCCGGATACCCTTGCCCAGGCCGCGCTGATTCTTGAAAAAACTGGGCGCTTTCAGGCGATTGATCTGAACTGCGGATGTCCAGTATCCAAGATTGTGGTCAAGGGCGCCGGCGCGGCCCTGATGAAGCATCCGGATAAAATCGCGCGCATTGTGCGGACAATAAAACAAGCCGTGTCGTTACCGGTTACCGTAAAGACGCGGTTGGGGCTCGCACCCGGCCTCATGAACATCTCGGAAATTGCCCAGGCGGTGGAAGAGAGCGGAGGAGATGCGATCACGATTCACGCCCGTTTTGCCACCGCCGGCCATACCGGTCCGGCCAACTGGTTGGCGCTGGCGAAGATCAAGTCGGAACGCGTAATCCCGGTAATCGGCAACGGCGGAGTGGCATCGGCCGCGGACGCGCTGAAAATGGTCGCCGAAACGGGGGTGGACGGGGTAATGATCGGAAAAGCCGCGGTCGGGAATCCGTGGATATTCCACGAGGTCCGGTCGGCGCTGCGCGGAAAACCGACCCAACCGCACTCGCACAAAGAACACCGGGCGGTTATTGAAGATCATTTGCGCCTGCTCGTCACCCACAAGGAGAAAGCCAGGAAAATCAAACGCCGCCCGCGATATAGCGCTGAAGTGGACGCGGTTCTCCATTTCCGGGCCCATTTGGTCGGCTATTTCCGCGGTTTTGAAAAGTGCAATGAGCTGAAGCGAAAACTGCAGACCCTGCGCACGGTAGACGACGTTCTGATGGTTGTGGATGAACAGTTAGCCTAAACTGCTCAGGTGGATGGTGATCTTGCCCGTTTTTGCGGATACATGGAGCGAATTGATGGTTACAGTTCAAGCATTTGCAATAATTGCTCGACGCTTATCTGGTGATGCCCGGCAACGCTTTTCAGTATACCGTTCAGCGTGCCCACCTTGATCGGCGCATGATTCGGAATTGTTTCATGGTGCTGACCGTTTTGTGTCGTAGTCACGCGAATATGCGAGCCGGTTTGACGGGTGACGGTGTATCCCAGACAACGCAGGGTCTTGATTAATTCCTGCGCAGACGTATCGCGAGGAATCCTCATACGGCCATGACCTCATCACGGACAAAATGCAGACGCACAATATGCGGACGCTCTGCATCATCAAAATGGCATTCCAAGGCGTCCCGGATGTTGGCTTTCAAGTCATCCAGAGTGTCACCTTCCGTATGAATGCCCGCCCCCAGCGCATGCGCCATAAACCCGCCGTCAATGACATCCTCTTGCACCTCAAAAATAATTTCTGTCATGGATTTATTCCCCCTGTCATGTTTTTAATATCCATCATTAACCGCACTTGGTCAAGTAAATATCGGCAACAGAAGTTCATCGTGCCGGAATTTCCAGTTCCAGTCGGTCATGGATTTCAGGGTGGCAAGGATCATAGTTTATTATTCTCAGGCTCGTATCCATGAGAAGTATCTTAAATCAGGCCGGGGATGGACTTGGTTAAATGAGCAGTTCCAAAAATCAGATGCAAACCATTCTTGAAAATTCAGCGGCGCGCTTGTTGACGGCTTTCCGCGTAATCGCGGAAAGCCCGTCAATACTGAACGCTTCAACGGTAAACGAGGCGGTGATTGTTCCGCAAATCATTGCCCGCCGTATGGCTGAATCAGAAATGTTTTTCTGCGCCGCAAGATAGCCAATGAATCCGCCGGCAAAAGAATCGCCGGCGCCGGTCGGATCAATTACATCTGCGACCGGAAAAGCCGGCAGTAAAAATTTATTGTTCCTGGAAATCAGCATGCTGCCGTGCTCGCCTTTTTTGATGATTAAATGGCGCGGACCCAGTTTTAAAAGCTTGTGCGCGGCAGTGACAAGATGATTTTCACCCGAAAGATGTTTTGCCTCGGAATCATTGAGCAATAAAAGATCAACTTTCTTTATCAGTTTCAGCAGGGCGGCGCGGGAGGTGTTAATCCATAAATCCATGGTGTCCGCCATGACAAAACTTGGGCTGTCAACCTGGTCCAGGACATGCGCCTGGAGCTCCGGAGCGATATTTGCCAGGAACAAGAACGGGCTCTTCCGGTATTCGCCCGGCAACTTCGGCATGAAAGACTGGAACACGTTTAGTTTTGTGCACAAGGTGCGGCGGTTATTAAAATCCTTTTCGTAAACCCCCGACCAGCGGAAGGTCTTGCCTTTTATGATTTGCAGTCCGCGTAAATCAATTCCGAATTTGCGCAGTTTATTGAGGGAAAGACGTGAAAAGTCATTGCCTGCCACCGCCACCATTCCGCACTTTGCGAAAAAAGAAGCTGCCGCGCAGGCATAGCTGACCGAACCGCCCAGGGCGTTTTTGCGCGCCGCATACGGCGTGGCAACATTATCGTAAGCAAGCGATCCGACAATTACAATTTCTGGTTTGACCGGCATGATAGATGGATTCTCCTTTAAAATTACCTTGCACTTATGAAATTTTAGCAAAGATATAATACTATGATATTAACAAGAATGTTTCCCAAATCTCTTTATCCACCGCGCCAAGGTAAAATTCTTATTTTTCTTTCTTTTCCAGCAGATTCATCTGGTCCTGGAATACGCTCGGCGCGCGGGCGGACAACTCGCGCAACATGGCGGAGCAGGCCTGCCTGATTTCCCATTGGGCCTGGGGCGCACAACGCACCGCAAAAACATGGCGGAACTCCCGAAAATTGGCGCTGATGACAATTTCGCTCGTGCAGGCGTTCGGCAAAACAAACCTTGCGTCTTCCTTTTTCAATCCGCGGCCCTGCCACCTGGCATACATGGCCCGGATTGATTCCATGTCTTGATGAAATTCTTCCCGGCGCTCATCCGGAACCGAGGGCGGGATGACATATTGAAACGATTTTTCATCAACGTACCGCTGGCTCTGCTGGGAAATCGACAAAAGCCTATGCCGGACCAGTTGGTGAGTCATGGCCCGCGAACAGCCGCTGATATAAAAAGTGGCAGAGGCGTGTTCCAGCGGCGACTCATGCCCCATGGCGACAAGACGGGCGATTAATTTTGCGGCGCTGCCGGCCGTGCGCTTATTCGCGCTCCGGTAACAAACCCTTCCGGCGAACTCAATCACTTCCTCGGCGCGCGGCGTAATGGCCAGCAGTTCAATTTTCATCACGTGATTTATTTATGCTTTATTATAAATACTTCTTCCTGCGATCAAAGCCATTCTATTCGTCATGATATTATTGTCCAGTCAAATTAAACCAAGAGAAAGCATTGGGTCAGCCCTTGGGACGCGTCTCTGATTCTGATTTTCATCATAAGCAAGTTTGTAAAATGATAAGGAGCATCGGGGACGCGTCTCAACTTATAACATTTACCGGTTATGAAATTAACGACTCTTTCAGCTTCTCGCGTATCCGAGCCAATCCTTTTTCCCGTTCGCAACGATCTTCAAAACGACGTATCGCCCGTCCAACTGCCGCATAATCCATGCCACCCATCCGCTTGCCTAACTCGTTTAATGTCATACCGGTCGTCTGCCGCGCCAACCATAATATCAGATCGCGCCCCCAGTCACCATGCCGATCACGAAAGTCTGCCAACTGCTCTCCCTTTTCACGCTCTACTTTCCGGATCACAACATCAAATTCCACTCGTTCCCGATATGCCCGTTTCCCAGACACCTCCCGTCCCATCTGACCTGCACGCCGTTTGACTCCCTCCAAAAATGCCGCCGAACCGATCGCCAGTAATCCTTTAGTACGACTCCATCCCGGCTCCATTACCCCCTGCCGGATATATCCCTCGATTCTTTCACGATAAGCACCGCGTGTATCCTTAGCACCCTTCCCCGCCCGTGCCAACAATCTCCCCGTCTCAAGCCATCCCGTCTTTGTCCCATATCCCGCATACGCGCGATAAGAACTCCACCGATATTCACGCAGTGTCCCCAACCAAGCCGTCACCTGCTCCGGTTCCGGCCGCTTCAATATTCCGGCCCGCTCAGCCTTTCGCGTCTTCTTCCCCAATCCCAAACCCTTAACCCTGACCGGGTTTAAATGTATATAATCCAGCACCGCCAACGTCCATCCCGGCTCCACCACCTCTGACCGAAAACGTCCTTGAAACAACGGGCCCACCCGCCGGTATTTCCGGTTGTACCACACACTGTACGCCACGTTCAGCCAATGCACGGCTACGCTAAGATTACCGTTCAATATCTCAATTAACAGATGATAATGGTTCGGCATCAGCACATAGCCGTGGACTATCAACCCGTAACGTTCTCTCATCGTCTCGACCAGCTCCAGCATGTGCTCCCGATCCCGATCCTCTTGATAGATTTCCAACCGCTCCAGGCCACGGTTCATCACATGCGCCCAGCCCTGCTCTATTTTAACTCGTGCTTGTCGGCTCATGACCTCATCTCACCATATCCCACCACTTCTTGTCAACTCCTTATTTGTTATATGTTGAGACGCGTCCCCTATTCTTAGGCCGTTTGTGTTTGTCAGCTATATTGGAAGGCAGGGAATAATATTATTCGTCTGTGCAGTATTGAAAATGCCATTCTGCAATCCCTAACCACTCAGAAACCCAAAACCCAGAACAAATAGACTCATTGGGCGTCATAGGTTCTGAAGTAATATCAGGGGGCGTGGACAATTCAGAGGTCCAATAATCATCAATGATTACTGGACAATCAAATGTCCAGTCTGTCCAGTCCCCGATCGCATCGACATTCCAGACATTAGAGGCTAACCCCAAACCTTCGTCATTAAAATAATTAATAGTGCCACAAGTTGCTTTTGACGGCCACGCCCAAAAACTTGCCCTGTGTTCTATATTAGTTGCTGCTATGGACCATGATTGCGAAGGAGTCCCTTTCCTTAACCAACACTCATAAAAAATATTGGTTTCGTTCCAAGTATGCGAATAATAGACGGGATACTTATCTCCCTCATCCCCTCCCACAATATGTTCCGCAATAACAGCAGAAACATTGCGATACATTTCGGTCGAGCCGACAAACAGTGTGTATTGCCCTTCCGGGTTATCACCAGTCTTGGACCAAGACGGACTCGACTCCGGCGGGTAATTTGTAGACTCGGTAATATAATAAGTACCTCCGATATATGTACAATTCCATGCTCCCTGCCCCCATGACGGATGTGCACCACTATATTCCCCCACGCACGGTGGGGTTTCTTCCGTCCAATTGGTTGTTACGGTTGTTACAATATCATATACCGCAGAGGCTGTACCTGATACCCAAGGCGGACCGGGATTGTAAATTCCCTCAACATCACCATTCCGTGTCCAAGAAATTTCGCCACCGTAAGCTATAACAGAAATCGAGTGGTCAGTATCCAAATCTGCCATTCCATTAATCCAACTGTCTTCACCGTTGGGAACATAAGTTCCGGTAGCATTAGGAATTAAAGTCCCGGTGACAATCACATTCGTTGTCGTAACGGAAACAATTCTACCGGTAGTTACTGCGGCTACATTTAGATTATAGATGCCGGTATGCCCCCCGACAGGTATCCATTCTAAATTGCCGTCTTCTCCCGTCTCAGTAGTCGCCCCGCTCCCGCCTTGCGCAACGAGATTTGAAAAGAATGTTATTTTACAATACTGGCACACCTCAGAATATACCGGGTCAGAGGAATCGTGATAATTGCTAACTGCCGCGTCATAGGCTTCCCCATAGGTATGTCCAAATCCATGCCCCGTATATGCGTTATGCATTACGTGATAAACGGCTGATGTTGTTTGTTTTTGCACCTCGATTACGTTATATCGTTCCTGTAAATTGGTTACATAAATACGCCAAGGACTATCCCCATAAGTTGCGGCATTTGTGCCGGATGCGGGCGTGAGCGTAAATTGATTCATATGATCTCCAATCTCCAACTGCACCCATACACCAGCCAGCGTGAACATTGAGATATTTATCGTCCCGTCATAAACCGTGTCCGGATTTACATAGCAAGTCGCAAGTGATCTTATCTTGGAGGCCGTTATTCCCATCAGGCTTTGATCGAGGTACCAGCTGGAGTTATTCGTGAACGGCTCTACCCGATACTGAACCGGATTGGTGGAAAATTGCGTCGCCCAGCACCGCTCATTCACGCCGCGAGCGCACTGTATTCCAAGCGCCACATTCTCGTCCATCTCCGCCGCCGCCGGACGATTTGGGAATGATTCGCTGAATCCTATAGGAACTGCCGCAAAAATCCAGATTACTATGGCAAGATGAAAATATTTGTTCATTATTTATTCATTTCGTATATCCATAAATGTGCAACGTGTAGATATAGTTTTTATTGCCGGACGATACGCGGCGTCTTACGCATAGTTCACGGTGCTGTTTTCAACTCGTTATTTGTTATATGTTGACCCTTATCTTTTTTTTGTTGAACGGAAGACAGGTCCGATGCTTGGATAAAGCGAATACCTGATGCAAATATTGCAACAACAAAGGCCAACCGAAAAATATTTCGTTTAATTTTCAAACTTATTTGCTTTTTTGTGCATCAGAAAATCTGGGTTCATAAGGGTCAGGAAAAGCCCGGGGACCGGAGAGTCTTTTTTTTGTCTCAAACTTGACAAACTTGCCATCGGTTACAAAAGTCGTCCATCTTTCACCAATATTAACACCTCCTCTTGTAATGTTTTCTGATTGTTGTTCGGCTAATCGCATGTTTAACATTTGACTCTTCCAAAAAGATTTGAAAATTTTGGAAACAAAATCTTTGTGGTCAGCTTTCTTTAAAGGAGGGGTGTTGGTGATATCTTTGATCGTAATAATTATGGCCCAATTACCGTCCATTATTTGAATCAAATAATTATCGGCGCAATATCGGCATAAGAAGACATCTGCTTTCCTTTCATCTTTCCAACTAATGCTCGGTTTGGCCCATTTTCTCAAAGGTAAAAGACATGATGCAAGTTCACTAGGAATCCATTCATCCTTGAGGTATTCCCTAATTTCATTTACGCATTCTTCTTTTTGCTGTTTAGTTGCCACTCCGCAGCAATTCTCAATCTCTTCTTTAGTAGGCCAGATCATTGGTAGAATATCCCACTGAATATCCCACTCAACGGAAGGTAATGACCTTGTTAAATCATCTCTAGACTGTTCGTTATAAAAGAAGCTTAAGGAAGGGGAGTTCCAATCTGTGGCTCTTTTTTTTGTTTCTGCCTTCACTCTTTCCACTCCGACAAATACGATTATCGCCAATGCCAGTAACGCTGGCGTTTTAATTTTATTACAATATTTCATATTATTACCTCTTTATTTTTTTAGTTTCAGTTACGGGGGTGGACGATGAGTGCAAATATTACTTTGGTTTGTTCCCCATGCCCAATAATACGGTCCGAAATCATCTCGTATTTGGTTATAAGTGCCTTCAAAGTCTCCTGCTGGAGCATGGCATATTGAGCCGCTCTCATGACTCCTGCAAGCCCCTTCCCAGTTATTCCAAAAGCCAGCCCACCAAGCATAACGACCTACATCTTTATTGCAGGTTGGACAAAAGTCTGTATAACTAGGTCCTTTTACTCCGGGTTCAGGTCTTTCATTGACGTAAACAATCATAGCATAACCGGAAAATCCAAGCACCTGCATTACTTCACTCATGCCCATCGCCCGGCAACAACACATGCCATCATTGTGATCTCCCCGGGCACCTTGCCAGATATATTCGAAGCTATTGGTGCAGATACAAGTATCGATTGTTAGCCCGTTATTGATATTAGTCATAACTTTATGGGCTATATCACTCTCCGAACTCTGATCCAAAGCCCACCCCACAACATCGTCAATATGAGATGCAGTAAAATTAGTATCGCAGGTTGGCGAATCATAGATAGCATGAACCTTGTGTGGTCCGCTTGTTCCTGCTGAACTCCATTGCGTTCCGTCTAACGAAAAACTCCAGCTTAAGCTTGGCGTGGCGGAATAAATCTTGTTTTCTAATTTGCCAGTAGTTGTAATGCCATTGACAGTTCCCTCGGAACCGGATATTGAAACATTATCCTTCTGAGCATCTAAATCTCCCGGCCCATCCACTTTAAGGCTGATTGTTGCTGGGCTAGGCAATGAAGGAACTATTGCCAACTTAACTCCCATAGTTAGGCTGCTATCCTTTTTATAACAGGCAGGGTTACTGGGATTATTTTCTTTGTTCCAGACGGGATCGTTAACGTTGTAAATGACATAATCATTCGTGAAACTTAGCTCCGTTACTTCAATCTTTACCACAGTTAAACTCACCTCATCATAAAGACTGGTATTTGCTGCCGATGTTGCACGTATCAAATAATTCGTCGCCACATTCCCCGGAATGACATCCCTGTAATACCAATAACTATTACTCTGAATTTCTGCTCCCCCCGACAGTCCGGATGGATTTATTGACCAGTTCACGCCATTAGTGATATTTGTTCCTGTCACAGTAAACCGTACGGCATTACTACTGCCTGCCGCTACTACCACGTCTCTTGGTGTTATCCAGATATTCGGAATTACCAATTGATAATAGACGTTTGTTATATCGGCATAATATGTTCCTGAGTCGCTCTCGCCTTCGCCGGGAAAGTTAGTTGCCATGTCAAGATGCGGACCAATATCCACTATGTCCTCCATCGGCCCGTAATCCCCAAGACTCCCCACCATGACTTTGCTGATTGCTACAGGAATTCCGTTGGCAGTTGACCACCAAGCCGAGGTTGACGACTGAAAATCAATCCGGTTTTGTAAGACCCACAAATAAGCGCTCAAAAAACAGTTAGCATTCATCTTCTGCTTTTACGGAGTTTTGGCCTTGATAACCTCGTTTGAACTCGGCATGTAATACTTATTACTATTCGCTTGCCACCATTCACGCCATTTTTGAATATTTTCTTGTGATGGTAACTTGTTGTCTGCCAAAATAATTAGGTTGGGTATAATTGTCGCCAAAGCTTTCATCGCAAGGACATTTATAGGCTCATATAAAATTTTCCCTTGTGGCATTTCTCCTTTTGGTCCACGCATATTCGGATCATACCCTTTCATTTTACGTGGCTTATCATTTTCCAACAAACCGACCAATACCTCTATGGCCTTGTTGTTGGCTACATATGTCAATTTTTTAATTGCATTATCTTGCGACATAGGCTCATCGCTCTTTAGTTCGGCAAGAATTTCATCCATAGCCTCGTTGTCACCGAGTTTTGCCAACGCCATTTGCGCACAAGAAGAAGTACTTCCAAAAGCCTTATTTTTGCTTTTCTCTCTAATCTTCTGGAGGATCGGCATTGTTTCTCTTTCCCCTCTTTTTCCTAACTCCAAGATTGCATCATTGTTACCGCTATCAGCCGCTTGAGCTAGAGCTTCCAATGACGATTCTATTCGAATTTGACTCTTGTCGTCATTTTTTTGGGATATTCCTTGCATAGTATTTATTCCAAATAACACTAAAACTAACACAATATTTTTTTTCATAGACTCCTTATTTATGGATTAACTTTATCCCAATCGTTCTTTATCACCCTGGTTGGATTTGCAGATGATGAATATGACAACATTAAGTCCTCAATATTTGAACTATCAGTTTCGATACTTAATAAATGCCCCGTCTCATGGGCAGTGATGTTCACGGTTGAATTATCATGCGAATCACCTATCCAACTATATCCCGTGGCAATACGTGTTGAAGCATTTGGAACTTCCATGGTTTTGACATAGTAAACATTAAAGTCGACTGTTGGATCTTTAGCTGTCGTATCAATTGTTTCGATCTCTGTAAATGGGGAGTCTGCACAGCCGCCGTCTCGATTAAGATCATAGTTCACGGTTGCATTAGAACATGTAACGACAAAATACACATTAGCCTGCTTTCCCCAAGTTGTGTTATTCAAATAATCCTGCAATTCAGCCGCTGAAGGAACATTGTTAGGCGCAAGATTTTGATTGTTCGCCGTGGTATTGCAAATTCCGTCTGCCCCTGTGTCAATATCGTCACCGTTTACAACATCATCGCCGGATGGATTCGGCGTGTCACGGAAATTGTTTCCCCCTTTGCCCACGCAGATGGCGTTGAGCTTGCCATTTCCCACGGCAATGACCTGAACATCGTCTCCTGATGCTGTCGTATTACAGATTCCGTTCGGACCGGTAACAATTGTATTCGCATTCGTTACATCGTCTCCACCGGCGCTTGAATCCAAGACACCGTTCGTGCCAGCCGTAATACAGGTTTGATTCGGTTGGCCTTGCCCAACCGGAATAGCCTGCACATCATCATTTTCTTCCGTAATCGCATGAATGGCGATTGTCTTATTAAGTTTATCTTTTACAGAAATCCCCATGCTGGCGCAGGTATCAGCCCCGACTTTGGCGCGTACCTCTGTTTCCCCTTTAGCTACGCTGGTCACTGTAACAGTTTCCAGAGATGTTGAAGCCGTTGCTGGTGCAACCGTAGCCTTACCCTCATCGGCACTTTCAAAATTAACATTCCCTGCTGATCCGGAAGGCGTAATCTCCGCCTTTGCTTTATTGTTGTTACCCGCCGGGAACGGAACCATCAGCCACGGCGGATCAAGCGTAGGATCAAAACCGGAGCAAGAAGCGTATTCTTTAAACTCCACTTTCAGGATGGTTAAACTCACCTCATCATAAAGACTGGTATTTGCTGCCGATGTTGCACGTATCAAATAATTCGTCGCCACATTCCCCGGAATGACATCCCTGTAATACCAATAACTATTACTCTGAATTTCTGCTCCCCCCGACAGTCCGGATGGATTTATTGACCAGTTCACGCCATTAGTGATATTTGTTCCTGTCACAGTAAACCGTACGGCATTTGAACTGCCAACCGCTACCACCACATCCCTTGGTGTAATCCAGATACCCGGAGTTACTAATTGATAGTAAACATTCGTTATATCGACATAATATGTGCCTGAATCGCTCTCGCCTTCGCCGGGAAAGTTAGTTGCCAGGCTGATATCAGGACCAATATCCACTATGTCCTCCATCGGCCCGTAATCCCCAAGACTCCCCACCATTACATTGGTAATTGCTACCGGTATTCCATTGTTGGATACCCACATATTTGTCGCCGATGATTTAAATGCAATTCTGTTTTGTAACGTCCATAAATACGCTCCCCATTCACCATCGTCCGACTTGGTACCCCTCACCCAACCCACATTATCAAAGATTTTGCCAAGATAATTTGATGACGATCCATTATATGCCACCGCCGCATTCCAAGCTTCTTCAACCGATCCGTAGCATATAGGAATAGCCGCTTGCTTCTCAATGGCATAGGTCTCGTTAGAATTAAGTTGGATCGCCAATCCTTTCACGATATTTGTCAATTTTGCTGTTTCTACGTCCAAAAGTTCCATAGTCGGAATGCCTTGAAGATTGAATGATATTGCCGTAAATGTCCGATTGGTATGATACAATTCCGCGGCCCCGCCAAAAGCAACCAAACCACAAAATAATGCTAAGATTATAATCCTTTTTACCAGCGAAAAGTTTATCTTGCTCGCCGAAGCCACAAAAGACAAAGGAAAAGATGTTAACCCGCTAAACACGCGAAAGGACGCTAAAATAAGAATAAAAAAATCAAATAGTTTTCCCGCAATTATTCTGCGCGTTGCGCAGAATAAATTGCGGGAAAGATTCCTTTTTCGCGTAATTTGGCGTATTTCGCGGGTAATCATTTCTTATCAATTCCTGTCATGGGCGATATCTTCTCTTATCGCGGGCTACTCTACCTTATAAAACTTGTCTGACAACGCGTTTAGTGCATCCCGCAGATCAATTAAATCCGCTGTTGACCCGGACGTATTCGTAAACGCTGGCGCAGTCCCAAAATAAAACTGCCAATGCCGAATGATCCTCTGACGTACCGTATTCGTCAGAATTGTCCATCCTTGGGGACCATCACCATCATTCAACGGATCATAGCCATGCGCCACTTCCCAGCCATCCGACAACCCATCACCGTCCGTATCCCAATCCAACGGATCGGTACCGTGTTCTACTTCCCACCCATCTGAAAGGCCATCATCGTCAGAATCCGCATCGTACGGATCCGTGCCATGCACAATTTCATCCCAATCAGTCAGGCCATCGCCGTCAGTATCCACCGCTGAATCAAAGCTGAACACGTATTTAGCCTGGCCAATATTGGCAGCGGCGTAGTCGTTGGTGGACTGAGCATTACCCCAGGGATAATAGCCCGGCATGCTTTCCGGGAAAGTGTTGGTCAGGTTAAGTTCATACAGGCGGTCGTAAAAGGGTTGGGCCACGTATTTCAGTTGGCCGAGATTGGCAAGGTAATAGTTATTTGTGTTTGAGAAAGCGTTGACCACGGATGTCACATTGGAGCCGGCGCCAAAGCAGGCGTTCATTTCAGCGCAGGCGTTGGTGGCCAGCCATTTTAATTGGCCGAGGGTGATGAGAGTGTAGTCATTGGCCGGCAGGTTGGTATCCACCGCGCCCTTGCTGTACCACCATGCAGGGCCTTGGGCCTGGGCTATAGTGGCCATGGTAATCCATATGGCCATGATGATTTCCTTTTTCATTAGCCCTTCAACCTGTGACATTTAACCTTTCGTGTTTCCGCCACTTTGTGCCTATGTGCCTGCTGCCTATGCTTGCCCGCCATAGCCTTGGCGACGGCGGGTGCCTCTCTTATTGATTCGTATACACTCCCATCGGAACATCGCCGCCGGGCGACAGAACTGAAATAGCTCCATTGGCTGTTCCTCCATTCGTGCTCAAAGCGCCGACCTGAGCGGCGGTAACCTGATGCGGATTGCTGGCACTAGACGCATGCGTTGATAGAGTGTTGCTGACCGTAGTTGCCGCTCCAGCCGGATCAAAAGCGCTTGTATCACTGGTGGCCGCGCTTCCAAGCCCGAGATTGGAGCGGGCGGTGGCCGCTGTTGCTGATAATTCCGAGAGATGATTGGCCGCAATCAATGCCCCGGCGTTTGTGCTCAATGCGCCGACCTGTGAAGCGGTGATGTTGGTCAATTGGGAACCATCACTGGACGGAGTCAGAAATACGCCGGCCTCATTCGTTGCCGCGCTTCCCAGTCCTAGATTTGATCGTGCGGCGGACGGGTCGGTCACATCCGAAAGGTTGTTTGAAGCAATTAAAGCGCCTACGGCAACATTTGGCCAATTTGTTCGTGTTTCCCCGCCAAAGGTCATGCCTCCGTCAACCTGAACATTACCCGCCACGTGCAGTTTTTCCGCCGGGTTGTTGGTCCCAACGCCCACTTTACCCATGAATGTATTTACGCCGGACTCGCTGGTTTGATTGATTCCATTTGAGGAGACGACCAGGGTGGTAAAATTACTGGAGGTGGTCTGATTGACCAGATACCTCACGATCACGATTCCGGAACCACCATCAGCCCCATCTTGCGGGCCAGCGCCAGCATTACCACCACCGCCACCACCGCCGCCACCTGTATTAGAAGTACCTGCAGTCGGTATTGTATCCGATTGACTACCAGCACCGCCGCCACCCAAACCACCATCACCAACAACACCAGTTGTATTATTTACAGCACCACCGCCACCACCAGCATAATAAACACCCGAACCACTTATATAACTTTCAATACCAATACCTCCATTACCCCCTTTAGTAGATGTACCACTAACACCAACCTGACCAGCACCGCCTCCAGCGCCCGAACCATAATCAGGCGGCGCATTACCACTACCTTTACCACCAGCATATCCTTGACCATTTATTCCTAAACCACCATCATCCCCCGACGAGCTTCCGCCACCAGAACCACCCGAACCACCAGCAGTTTCAGAACCAGAACCATTACCTCCCCCATGACCTCCACCGTAAGCAATAATTGAGTCAAAAATAGAATTACTCCCAGCAGTAGAATTAACTCCATTCAAGCCCCCAGCTCCACCAGATCCCACAGTTACATTTTTTGTTCCGGAAACAGAAAGCAAATTTGTATAAATTACCCCACCACCCCCGCCGCCACCACCGCCCCATCTACCACCCCCACCTCCACCAGCCACCACAAGCACATCACAAGTAATTGATGCTCCTCCCAACACCTCAAAAGTTCCACTATTAATAAATGTATGAATCCGGTAATTTCCATTCGTTGTGATGACTCCACCAGTGGCAGTCGCCCCATTGGTTGTTGCCGTTGTGACTTGCATGTTTAATGTGCCATATACCGCCGCATCCTTTGATACCGTCAGGTTATCCACAGACAAATCACCTGTCCAGCCCAAGGCGGACAGGAGGAGCATGACTGCTAATATATTTATTTTTCTCATCTTTATTTACTCCTTTGGCAATATGGTTGGTTAGTTCAAAAAATAGAAGTCAGAGATCAGAGGTCAGGCTGACATCTGACTTCTGACCGCTGATCTCTTTCTTACAGCCGCACTTTTCCTTCAATAAACACCTTTACATCTTTTCCCTGAATATTGAGATTTTCATTATAAACGCCGGATCTGATGATGATCGTGTCATTGGTTTCCGCCGCAGAAAGTCCGCCGCGAACCGTTTTTTTCGGCCCTTTCTTGCTCGCGGAAATCGCAGAGGCACGGCCGGTAAATGCATCGTTGCCGATGGCCTGATCTACGTAGATAATTTTTGGTTTAGAACCATCATGGTCATCCTCGCCATCGTCGCCACCACCCGGATTGTTGGTCAAAATGCCAGTATTAAAACATTCGTCATAATCGTTTGTGCCGTTATTATTGCTGTCAATTGAGTAGTCGGAAAAGCCGATCTGGCATTCCTGATCGGCGTCAAGGGCGTCGCCGTCCTCGTCTATGTAAAGCAGGCCTTCGTAGACAAATATGTCGCCGTCATGCTTTACTTCTGTCATTCCCGATTTAATCGGGAATCCATCAGCCAATGACAGGACTGGATTCCCGCTTTCGCGGGAATGACAAGCTCTTAGTTGGATGACGGCCGCATCGGGATATTTCGCCGTGGGAATATTGAGAAGAATAACATTATTGGACTGGATTCCCGCCTCCGCGGGAATGACCCCGCTTCGCCCTTGCAGACTCGTGGCTTCGCAGGGCAAGCAAGCATAATCTGCCACGTTACTGACGGTTAGCAGGTTGCCGAAGAGGTTTTCAGCCACGGCCACGCCATTGGTGTCCAGAAGATCAACAAACAATGAGGAATTAATGCCAGCGGAATCCTCCGTCGTCTCGCCGTGGCGGACTATGGAGTAATGAATGGTGTACCTCAGGTTGTTGGTGAGGATAGTACGATCCAGATCAATATTCAACGTGCCTACGCCGTTACTCCCATACCCCGACACGTCATAACCCCCATACGCCGACACATACCAACACGACTGCGTCGTTGCCGGATTGTAAATCCATTCCCCGCCATCTTTGTAAGCGCCCAGGAGCCAGTCGGGATGGGCATATTCGCAGAAATCGCCGTCCGTGAACTGCGGATCACCGAAAGGGAGATAAGCGCGGCTGACAGCATTGCTGTCAACCAGGTCGCTGAAACCGTCACGGTCAGTATCCCAGTAAAACGGATCGGTTAATAATTTGCTTTCTTCAATATTAGAAAGCGCATCGCCGTCATAATCAAGGTCGGCATCGGTGGAATTGGTGGGATTCAGGCCAAAGAAAACTTCATATACGTCATTCATGAAGTCATTGTCGGAATCCTTTTCCTTCAGGTCCGTCGGCTGGGTTGAGAGCGCCGGATTAAGCAAGACAAAAGCCAGCGCCGCCAACACTCCCAAAAACAGCGCGCATCTTCGTCCTCGCCTCGCGAACCAATGAATCATATTGCTGCTCCTAAAATCTTTAGATTCATTATTTTATCCCATAGTTCGACTTTGCTTACTATTGGCAGTTCATTTTGTTGTTTCCCGTTGCGCTTTTGTTCGCCGCGGGCGAATCCGCCAGCGGCGGTGATTTATGATTTTATATTTGGCAAAATGATTCATAACTGATTTAACTTTATTGCCTGTACGATAATAAAGACAGCATAACGCAAACATTATCATTGATTACCGAACAATCTATTTCTATACCAACAATTTAATATTTAATTGGTTTTGTCAAATGTTTTTTTTTGCTTTTTTTGCTGCTATCCCGATCAGCGAGTCAGCCGCGTGAAATAACATGATTTTTGAGAATGAAAAGGCAAAACAGGCGGAAGAACGGAAGAGACAAGGGCGAAAATCAAATTATATTGTTACCCCTTGATCGGACTTATCATCAAAAAGGGCAGAACGATATTCTTCCGGAGTCATATTGGTGAGCAGTTTAAACTGATGCAGGAAAAGCCTTATGTCCAGGTACCCCACTTCACGGGCAATCGCCCTGACTTCGTGATATCGGGAATGCAGCAATAATTTGGCCTCGGCAAGCCTGCGTTGGATGATGTAATGCCTGATCCCCATCCCGATTTCGTCCTGGAAAATATGCGTAAGCCGGCCAATCGAAATATCCAGCTTTCTGCTAAGCGAATGGAGGTTTATGCTGGAGCGGAAATTTGCCTCAACAAAGTCCAATGCCTGTCTTAGGGACGGATGGGCGGCAGGCTCTTCCAGCCTGCGCTGACCGCTTCTATACAAAATTATGATCAGGTTCCAGATTTCACAGAGCATTTTTTTATACCAGTAGACCGGGTTGTTTTTAATGTCATCAAATATGTCCTGAATCCGCAGCCTGACGTTAGCGGCCTCCTTCGGTGAAAGATATATAACATAAGGCAGGTTTCGATACACCGAAAGCGGCAAATACCCGCTTATTATCTTCGACGGAAACAGCAAGCATATCTTATCCATGTAGCATCCGCGGCCAGGCAGGCACCGCTGGTTATCGTTCGGCCTGCTCACCAGCAGACAGTTTCGGCGAAAATCATAACAACGGTCGTTCATAAAATATTTTCCCTCTCCCTTGAGTATTAACTGAAAAACAACGGTTGTGTTATGATCAATCGATTGAGAGCTTTTTTTCCCGCTGATCCTGAACACTTGGAACAATGAGGCGCCGCCGGAGGAATATGATTGAAATGTTGTCTTCATTTGAACCTCCAACAATTAGCAGTTATGATATATGCATTAAGCAGTAAGTTAAGAGTTAAGTGTTTCCGTTTCCACTATGGATAATACACCAAGATCACAATTTGTCAAATATTTACGTATTTCTGGTTTACGTACCCCGGAAATATGTAAAAGGGCGCTAAAGCAGGGAAATTTTAGCATTATTCACGCCTGCCCGGCGTATCCGCCGCGGCGGAGAAGGGGGATGTTTCGCGGGCAATATCTTTTCTTATCGCGGACTATCTACCTTTGCAGAAAACGGCTTTTGACAGTTTCCTCCCGGATATGGTAAGTATTCCGCAACTACGGCAGTTTCTTGAAAACAGGAGTGTTCAAAACATGTCTTCCGTCATTCAAAAAATCGGGTTCATGGCGGCGGCGGTGTCGTTTGTTTTATGTTTCGGCGCCGGATTATGGATCCTGACCAAAACCGGCCTGGACCGCGGCAACGACGTTGTCTCGGTCGCCATCGGTCTTTATTTTATCGGCAAGGCGTTTTTTGTGGGGCCGATGCTCCTGCTGGTTTCCGCCCGGCATCGCGCCAAAGAATAAATGAGAACGATAAAACCTTCTGATTCTATTTATATCCTGGCCCTGCTTGTGCTGTTGGCCGTTCCGTTTCTTCTGCGACCGGCGAAGGAATCGGCTGATAAAAAACGGCTTCCGCTCGTGATTGTCAGTCCGCACAATGAAGCCGTGCAGTACGAATTTGAACATGCTTTCCGGCAATGGCACCTTAAAAACTTCGGCCAAGACGTTGATATTGACTGGCGGAATATCGGCGGCACAAGCGAAATAGCGCGTTATCTTGACAGCTCTTTCCAGGCGGCCGAAAAAGCGGGCCTGCCCGGAATCGGCATTGACCTTTTTTTCGGCGGTGGAGAATATGACCACGCCCTGCAGTCCAAAAAAGGCCATACCACTCCGTGCGGGCTGCGCGAACGGCATCCGGAATGGCTGAACGCCGACATTATCCCAAGCAGCTTTTCGGGGGAAACATTCTATGACCGCGATGACCGCTGGTATGGTTGTTGCCTGAGCGGATTCGGCATCTGTTACAACGAAGACTCGCTCAAAAACTGCGGAATTATTTCCCCACCGCGCCAATGGCAGGACCTGGCCGACTTTCACCTTTTTGAACAGCTTGCCCTGGCCGACCCGACCAAGAGCGGTTCCATCAACAAGGCCTTTGAAATGCTGATTCAACAGCAGATGTTTGCCGAGTTGACGGAACATGGTAAAACCACCGCTAATGTTCAGTCCGCTGACTTGGCGGAAGGCTGGCGGCGCGCTTTTGGCCTGATCAGGCAAATCGGCGCGAACGCAAGATATTTCACCGACTCGGCCGGCAAGGTTACGGTTGACGTGGCGCAGGGCAATGCCGCCGCCGGCATGTGCATTGACTTTTACGGACGGTTTGAGAGCGAAACGGTTGAACGCAACGAATCATCCGCAAGGATGAAATATATCATGCCGGACAGCGGGTCTTCAATTTCCGTTGACCCGATCAGCATGTTGCGCGGGGCGCCCAACCGCGGACAAGCGGAGCGGTTCATTGATTTTTGCCTGAGCGTGGACGGCCAGTTGGTTTGGAACACGCGCGTCGGCCGGCCCGGCGGGCCAATCCGCTACAGTCTGCGCCGTCTGCCCATTCGGCGCGATTTATATACTGCAAAATATTTGGAAAACATGTCGGATCCGCAAGCCTTGCCTTACCAGAATACCGGCCAGTTCACCTACCAGGCCGGTTGGACAGGCCCGTTTTTTAATGTCATCCGCGCCCTGATCAGGACAATGTGCATTGATCCCCATGATGAACTGCGATACGCCTGGAAGGCCATTAACGAATCCGGCGGCCCGGCGGCTTGTCCGCGGGCAATGGCGGTTTTTTCCGCCCTCCCGCCGGGCGCCGAATACGGCGATGCGCTCGTAAAAAGCGCCGCGGCAACCGCCAACAAACTTGAAGAAGCCCGATTGATGCGCGAGTGGACGATATTTTTCAGGAACCAATACCGGAAAGCCGCCGAGTTGGCCAGGAACGAAAAAAGACAGAAGGGGCAATGAAACAATATCAAGCCATTATAATTGCGCTGCTTACGGCGGTTTTTTTTGTTTTCTTTTTTTTCTGGCCCCTGCTCTGGGTGCTCCGCAGCGCCGTCGTGCTGGACGGTCATTTTACATTTTCCATTTTGCGCGAGGCGATGCTTAATCCGGTCTACGCGGAAGGTTTATTGAACAGCCTGGCCATGGCCTCCGTAACCACCATTATTGTCATGCTTATCGGCTTGCCGTTGGCGGCGCTTTCCGCGCATTGCACGTTCCCTGGAAAAAATATTTTCAGCTCGCTCATCCTTGTTCCCCTGATTCTCCCGCCATTTGTCGGCGCGATCGGCATCCGGCAGATTCTCGGCCAATACGGGATGCTGAATTCCATCCTGGTCAGGGCCGGCCTTTGCGACTGGGCGGACGCTTTTGACTGGCTCGGTTCAGGCCGTTTCTTTGCCGTGGCGCTGACGGAAGCATTGCATCTTTATCCCATTTTCTACCTGAATGCAGTCGCGGCCCTTTCCAATGTTGACCCGTCCATGGAGGAAGCGGCGGCGAGCATGGGACTTTCGGCTTTAGGCCGTTTCCGGCGCATAACCATCCCGCTCATTGCCCCGGGCATATTCGCGGGAAGCGCGCTGGTTTTCATCTGGTCTTTTACCGAGCTCGGCACACCGCTTATTTTTGATTATAACCGCTTGACCGCCGTGCAGATTTTTGACGGATTAAAAGATATCGGTTCAAATCCCCTGCCCTATGCGCTGGTGGCCATCATGCTGGTCGTGGTGGCGCTCATCTACGGCGCCGGCAAACTGCTTTTCAGCCGCTGGCAATACGCCGTGATCCAGAAAGGAACGCAGACGCGGACGCTCGCGCCGTTGAAAGGCATTTCGCTGGTGGCCGCCCTGGCGGTCTTTACTTTTGTTTTTGCCCTGGCGGTCCTGCCCCACATCGGCGTCATTTTAACCAGTATTACGCTTTCCTGGTACAAGACCATTTTGCCGTCAAAAATTACTTTTGATCATTATCTTAATGCCCTGGGGCATAATCTCATTGTGCCCAGCATCCGCAACAGTCTTGTTTATTCATCGCTGGCTGCGGCGATTGATGTTGTGCTCGGCTTCATGATTGCCATCGTGGTTGAGCGGACCAAGCTGCGCTGGCGGGGCTGGCTGGATGCCACCGCCATGTTGCCCCTGGCCGTTCCCGGCATTGTTGTTGCCTTCGGTTATATCGGCATGAGTCAGCCCGGCACAATATTTGCGGCGCTCAATCCCGCCAACAACCCGACGCTGTTGCTGATCATCGCCTATTCCGTCCGCCGCCTGCCCTATGTTGTGCGCGCGGCATCCGCTGGCCTGCAACAGATGCCGGCCGCATTTGAGGAGGCGGGCGCCAGTGTCGGCGGCTCGCCGACCAGCGTAACCTGGAATATTACGCTGCCGCTGATCGGCGCCAATCTTCTGGCGGGAGGAATTTTGGCGTTCAGTTTTGCCATGCTGGAAGTATCCGATTCCCTCATGCTGGCCCAAAAGCAGATCCATTACCCGATTACCAAGGCGCTTTATGAGCTGTTTCAGCTTCTTGGCAACGGCCGTTACCTGGCGGCGGCCTTTGGCGTCTGGGCCATGGCGTTCCTGTTTGTCGCTATCCTGGGCATAAACCGCCTGATCGGCCGCAGGCTTGGCAATATTTTCCAGATATAATGTCTGAGGCTCTTGCAAAAGTCTCCGCCTAAAAAAACATCCATTTGACTTTGCAGAAACAGTTGGTTAAACTGCGCGCCAAGCAATATAAATAAGCGATAAATATGTCAGGAATATTCAAAGCATACGATATCCGGGGAATTTTTGGCAAAGACCTGACCGAAGATATTGCCTTTAAAATCGGACGGGCATTTGCAAGTTACCTGAATTGCCGCAAGGTAGTGGTCGGACAAGATATGCGCCCTCATTCCAAACCGCTCTTTGACGCCCTCGTCCTGGGTTTGACCATGCAGGGCGCGGACGTCATTTCATTGGGACTATGCTCCACGCCAATGTCCTATTTTGCCAACGGACGGCTCGGCGCTGACGCGAGCATAATGATCACGGCCTCGCATAATCCGGCCGAATGGAACGGATTCAAACTCTGCCGCGCACAGGCTGTGCCTCTCAGCGGCGAAACCGGAATCGGCGATATTGAAAGAATTGTCCTAAAATTGCAGTTCAACCCACCTGCGCCAAAACCGGGTTCAGCCTGCCCGCCAAACTTCGTCCAACGATGTGGGCGGGTCAGTCAATACAATATCCTGCCGGAATACACGGCCCATGTTAAAGAATGTGCAAAACTGAACCGGCCCATAAAAATCGCGGCCGATTTCGCCAATTCCGTCGGCGTAATTGAAGCCAAAACGTTGAAAGGCCTTGTTGATATTGACCCTCTCTATGCCGAGCTGGACGGATCATTCCCGAACCACGAGGCCAATCCGCTCAAGACCGAAACGCTTGCCGCGCTCCAGAGGAAAATCAAGGAGGGAAAATATGATTTTGGCGCCGCTTTTGACGGCGACGCCGACCGCGTGGGATTTGTTGATGAAAAGGGCGATATCGTTCCCATGGACATGATCACCGCGCTGATTGCCCAAAGCGTGTTGAAGAAAGAGAAGGGAAAAATCCTTTACGACCTGCGCAGCAGTTGGGCGGTCAAAGAGGTGATAGAGGAAAACGGCGGCACGCCGCAGATGTGCCGGGTCGGCCATGCTTTTATTAAACAGGAAATGCGCGCGGCCAAGGCGGTTTTTGCCGGCGAGCTTTCGGGACATTATTATTTCCGTGACAATTACTACACCGAGAGCTCGGCCATGGCCGTGCTCTTTGTCGCCAACCTGCTCAGCCAAAGCAATGGTCCGCTTTCCAGCCTGGTGGCGCCGCTGAAACGATATTTCAAAAGCCCGGAAATCAATTCGGAAGTGAAAGACCCGTCGGCCGTTTTTAATCGTCTGCGCCAGACTTACCGGTGCGGCAAAATGTTTGAATTGGACGGGCTTAGCATGGAGTTTTCCGACTGGTGGTTCAATGTGCGCGCTTCAAACACCGAACCGCTTGTGCGCCTGAACCTTGAGGCAAAAAGCAAAGAGCTTCTTGATCAACGTCAAAAGGAACTGCTTGCTATCATACGCGGCCAATGAACTTTTCATGATAGGTTTGTCATTCCCGCGAAAGCGGGAATCCAGAATCAGAAAAAACTGGAGCTGGATTCCCGCTTTCGCGGGAATGACAGCGGTGATATGTAATCAGACCGACAATTGTTCCGTAATTAATATGGTAACAATAACCAAACTTTTACAGAAAGAACTACTGATTGAACAAGTTGCCTCCGGTCACAAACTTCGCTTTGGCTGTCCACCCCAGTTCGTTGCCTATGCCCCCGGCCGCATTGAAGTATTGGGAAATCATACCGATTATAATGAGGGTTACGTGCTTTCCGCCGCGATTGATGCGGGCATTTGCGCCGCAGTCTCGGAGGGCGAAAGAAAACATTGCATTTTGTCGGCACTTGACGTTGGTGAAGACGCTGAATTCAACTTGCCGGCGGAAAAACCAATAAAAAGCCCGCATTGGGCAAATTATCTTATCGGCGTGGTCAACAAACTCGGCGCAGTGGGAAAGATTGAAAGGGGTTTTAACCTGACCTTTGCCGGCGATGTCCCGCCCGGGGCCGGACTTTCCAGCTCGGCGGCGCTGGAAGTTTCTGCGGCACTGGTGTTAAGTTCTTTTTACGGTTTGGAATTGCCGAAAATACAGCTTGCCAAGCTATGCCAGCAGGCTGAAAATGAATTCACCGGCGCGCGGTGCGGACTTCTTGACCAGATTTCCAGTTTGTTTGGCGCTGAGCAGGCTTTGATTTTCACTGATTTCAGGTCGCTGACGGTAGACACGGAAAAAATTGGGGCGGATGCGTGTTTTCTCCTGGCAAACACCGGAGTTAAACACAATCTTGTTGAATCGGCTTACAACGAGCGGCGCGCATCCTGCGAACAAGCGGCGCAATATTTTGCTTCTGTTTTGACTCATACGGTGAAAGCTCTGCGCGATGTGTCGCCTGAAGAATTAAAAAAACATTCCGCCGGCCTTGACAGGATTGTTTTCAAAAGAGCGGCGCATATCATCGCTGAAAATGCGCGCGTGCTTGAAGCCCGGCGTCTTCTGAAAGCCGGCGATATGAAAAAGCTTGGTAAACTCATGTTTGAATCGCACGAAAGCTCGCGGGTTGATTTTGAAAATTCATGTCAGGAACTTGATTTCATCGTTGAAACGGCAAAAGACTTACCCGGTATTTATGGCGCACGTCTTTCGGGCGGCGGTTTCGGCGGAAGCGCCGTCCTGCTTGTAAATCCAAATAATGCCGGCCAAGTGGGCGCGGCAATTTCATCCGCCTATGCCAAACGTTTTGGAAGGCCCTGCCAGGTGCGGATAATAAAACCATCGGCTGGCGCCCAAGTCGTGCGACCAGGTTCCATTGGATAATATAAAACAACGTTTCTCTAAATGCACGGCATGACAACCCCGGGGGTTAAAGCCCTGCTCCGCATGATGTAAGGGGTGCTTTCTTTACGGACCAACCGGGAACTTTTACGACGCGCTTTGCGTCTAACATAATAGCGAGAATGAAAAAAGTAATCCTGCTTATCCTAGTTTCCTGTTTATGTAACGTGAACGCAGAAACAGAACAGGAAAAATTTAAAATCAAAACCGGGGCGGACAAATTTGCCCGGATTGAGTATCCGGCTGACGGCAATATTGACTTGAAGGAAGGCACCTTTGAACTTTGGTTTAAAATCGGTTTTGATCCGGACCGCCAGCCGGCAATCACGTGGTTTTCCCCCATGACTTATCTGTTTGTCGGCAAACAAAAAGAGATGACGGTCATTAACCTGCAGTCCCAATACAGTTACAAAAGGAAGTTGAAAAAAGGTGTCGGGAACATTTCAGGAGTCATGTTCAAGTCTGTCTCCGGGGTGTTGTATGAAAAATTGAAGGACTGGAAAAAAGGGACATGGCATTTACTGGCTTTTACCTGGAAGAACGAGGGAACGAAGTGCTTGGTTGAAATTTTTGTGGACGGCATATCCCAGGCGAAATATGACGGAGAAACCATTGATGTCCTGGCCCTGGAAGATGATTCCGTCATCCAGATCGGAAGCTTTTTTTTCAATTCATGCTATGCCACCGTGGATGCGATGCGGATTTCAATGGTGGCAAGGACGCCGGAAGAACTGAAAAGGAGTTTCACGGAAGGACTGATCAGGGACCGCTTTACGCTGCTCCTCGATAACTTTGACAAGATCGTGGTTGATGAGCGGGACCAAAACAGCGTCACGACAATCACCGCGGAAGGCAAGGAAGGCCGGATTATCGGCGCGTATCGTGTCGTGGACGGGAAGTTTGGGAAAGCATTGAAACTCCACGTGGTGGAGGAATAAAGCACGGGCATTTTTTTTAATCCGAACCAGGATTTGACAGGAAGCATGAGATGGGAAACAGAAACAAGGCAATAAATTTGTTTTTCGCCGTGTTGATGTTCGCCTTTACCGCCGCTGCAATTCCGCCGGATATCCTGGTCCTCGGAATTCCAAGGGCGCAGACAACGGTAAAAGCCGATGGTGCGATAGACAACCGCGAATGGGGATTCAGCGCCCGTTTGCCGTATCTTCATTTCATGGAATGTTGGGAAGAAATGGATTTTCTTACCAGTGTCTGGGCGCAGTATGACGACCAGAATCTTTATCTGGCATTCCAAATACGACGGCCGCCAGGAAATGAAAAACCACAGGTCATTCCCCCGGACGAAACCCAATATTTTGCGGAAGACCGTGTGCGTATTTTGCTTCAATGGAAAGACGGCAAAAAGACGGAGATGATCGGCAATGCCCGGGAATTAAAAGATGCAACGGGGAAAAGGTGTGACTGGCAATATGCCGTTAAACTGACCTCGGCCGGCTGGCAGGGAGAAATTGCGATTCCGCTGCCATTTTTTAAAGAGAAGGAAGTCTATTTTGATTTCATCAATGACCAGGCAACGCCCGGCGCCAGGGTGACATGCCTTGGTTACCGGACAACCATGAAGGAGCCGGACGTTTTATGGAAATTAACAACAAGGGAAAACCTGGTAATCCAAAGTTTTTTACCGGAGAGAACCCAGAAGAGCAATGGGCGGGCGCTTTATTACCGTTATATTAACAATGAAGAAAACGAAACAAAGGCAGCAGCTTCATTCAGAATAATCAGGATAGATGGGCCGCTTGAAAAAAACCTGAATGAACTGTGGCAGCGTATCGAAAAAGTCAAATTCAATACCCGTGAGGAAAGTATCGGTGCTTATGGGCGGCCTGAATCACGGTTTAAGTTGGGCGCCGAAACCGGCCGGTATCTTATCCAATATCTCTTCCGTGATGAACATGGCGTGCTTGCCCAGGGAATTCTTTTCGTTAAAAACCAAATTCCCTTTGAAGTAACCTGTATCCCTTATCTATTGACCCGGCGCATCTTTGAACTGGAGATGAAGATGGAACAGCCGCCGATGGGCGGGGAGATCGAAATCGAGCTTTATGAAAGCGGTAATCGCAAGGAAATAATTACAAAGGGGAAAAAGGCCGTCAATGGTGAAGGAAGTATTGTGGCGGAAATCAGCAGCGCCGCCTGTAAACCAAAGACCAATTACATTCTGGAAGTGAAATTAAAAAACGCTTCCGGCAAAACCCTTGCTGAAAAAACCATTGATTTTTACCGCCCTGAAAATCCTTCCTGGCATGACAACCGCATTGGAAAAAGCGTTTTTGTGCCGCCGCCCTGGAAGGCGCTTGAATATTCAAATGGCCGGATCAAGGTCTGGGGACGCGAAACAACATTGGGCAAAGGGCTTTTGCCGGAAAAGATTATTTCCCGGGAAAGAGAACTATTGACCGGACCGATTGAATTGAATCTGAAAATCAACGGCGCTTCGGTTGAATTAAAGGAAATGCAGCCCCGTATTATTGAGCAAAATGAAGAGGGGATTACCCTTTCCTGCGCCCAAACCGGGGCGGGATATGCCATTAAAGTTGTTCTTCGGGCCGAGTTTGACGGCTATTTATGGTATGAAGTGGAAATTGATCCCGTGGGGCAACTTACATTGGACGAGGCTTGGTTGCGTATTCCCATGAAATCCGGCTTAGCCGGCCTTTTCCATGTAGAAGGAGAAGGCACGCTTAGAAAAGAAAGAAAATCATTCCTGGATGCCAGTCCCCAGGGAAAAACGCCGGTCGAACAGTTTTTCCCTTTTTGTTCTTTTGTCTGGCTTGGAAACCAGGAAGTCGGGTTGCAATACTTTTGTGAAACTGCCCAAAATTGGAACCTGAAAAACGAGGAGGAGGCATTGGAAATTGCCCGGGGAGAAAAGCAGACGGAACTGAAAGTTTCCTTTGTCAACCAGGCAAAAGCTGTCCGGGAAAAGGTGATTTATGGTTTCGGCCTGATGGCATCCCCCGTTAAACCAATGGGCAAGCGACATCAGTTCTGGTCAGCCACCGGCATCGTCTGCCAGGAACGGGACAAGGACGGCAAGGCTGCCGCGATGTTTGCGCCGGAGGAAAGTTTGGATGCCTTTGAGGAGCGGGTAATCAAGCCTTGGGCTGGACCACCGGGGCCGCGGCAAATTCTCTCGGCGCAAAGCTACCGCGACACCAAGGTCCGCCTTTCCGCGTTCCGCGGCTGGAGTCCTTTTTTTGGAATACCATTTGCAGAGGACGAATTGTTCAACGAAAAATTCAAACGATTCGTGCAGACCACAAAAGAGATTGCGCCCGATATAAAACTTACGCCTTATACCGGCTGGGGCATCAATAAAAATCTTTCCTTCTGGACGCCGTTTGGGCGTGAAATGACCCGCCGGCCATTTGAGGAATCCGGCTGGGATACGGTCCTGCACTGTGCTAACAGCAGTTTCACGGATTACTTTGTGGATGCGCTGCAACAAGCTCTCACCAAATATGGCGTGGACGGCTTTTACCTGGATTCCACGGCCGTTGTTCCCTGCTGCAACCGCACAGGACATGGCTGCGGTTATGTGGACGCGAAGGGGATATTGCATGGAACCTACCCGATCCGCGCTTTTCGTGAATTCTTTAAACGAATGTATAAAGTTACCCACGGGGAGGTAGTGAAGGATGGAATTATTTTCCTGCACGGCGACTTCCGTCTGCCGGTAACGGCATTTTCGGATGTTCTACTTACCGCGGAACCCGGCGTGGCGCTTTGGCAGGACCTGGAAGGCATAGGACTGGAAAATTTCCAGGCCACCTGCATGGGCGAGCCTTACGGATTTAAAACACTTATCTGTTGGCACTATTTTTCACCCAACCTGAAGATAAAGACCAACCAGATGGTGGGTTATGCGCTGCTGCACGGTGAAACGATTGCAAACTCGCCGATTGGATTATTGAACTACAAAAATGGCCATCAGGATCCCGGTTACGACAAAGACAAGTTCCCTCTCCGCCACATTTACCTTATGATGGATGAGTTTTGCTCAGAAGAATCGCCGGCGTTTTATCCATATTGGAACAACGGCGAATTTCTGAAGACCGGCCGGCAGGACCTGCTGGGAAGTTTTTATGTGAACAGCCGGGGCGAGGCATTGCTTATTCTCTGCAACCTGAAAAATGAAACCGGCCGGGCAAAAATAAATTTCAAATTACCCTCCGGCCAGATCAGGGAAGTCAGCGATGGTTTCCTGAAGACGACCGTCCCAATAAATAAAGACGGCGAGATGGAAATTGAATTCTGTCCGCAAGGCTACAGGCTTTTACGAATTAAGTAACAAAAGAATTCACCCCCCTCGTGTAAAAGCTCCATAATCAGCTTGACGGTCAACTGGCGGTTGATACCATACTGAATTACTTTACCTGTCTTATATGGCGCGATAGCCAAGTGGTTAGGCACGGGTCTGCAAAACCTGTTACAGCGGTTCAATTCCGCTTCGCGCCTCCAAACTTTGCTGATTGATATGTGCTACGCTTACGTTCTTCGTTCTGAGCAGAATGACCGGTTGTACAAGGGCTCGTGCCGGGATATTGCCGTGCGTGTTCAGAAACATAATTCAGGGAAGGTCAGAAGTACGAAACCCTATAGGCCGTGGAAGTTAATGTATTTTGAGGAATTTAAGAGTCGGGGAGAGGCATTTCGGCGGGAACAATACTGGAAGACAGTCCAAGGAGCCAAAGAGTTGCGTTTGTTATTCAGTGGTTAGGCACGGGTCTGTCCTCGGAGCCGTCCTTGGACCCGGAAGGTCCTCCGGACCTGAGGGGAAGCTCCTCCGGAGCTGAGGCCAAAACCTGTTACAGCGGTTCACTTGCCCGAACTTGGTCAGGGATTCCGCTTCGCGCCTCCATCTTATTTTCAATACAGTCCTTGCTTTTCCCTGATTTTACTAGCTTTTCTTGAAATGGCAGGAAAAGGTAGGAAAGTGCCTTAAAGATGCCGTCAGAGTGCAACCAAGATTAAACAGGTCTTTTAAACCTGTGCCTTAGCCTTCCGGGGAAAGTGGCAATCGAACCATGCAACAGCGAAAATTGCCCAGAAAGCCCAATGTTTGACAGACTGACCGGGCGGCTATGATGATTTGTTTCTGTCGCGGATCATGCGCGGTCGGGTTCCATGCTTCCCCTATTCGTCGAGGCCGGCGGCAGCGGGGCGGCTGAGGCCGACAACGGATTTGATGCTGTCCTTCCATTTGATCAAGGGGTCGTTACGATGACGGCGGTAAAGGGCGCCGATGGCGGCGTCGGTCTGGGTCGCCATGAGGGCCTCACCGCGGCGGATAGCTTCCGAGTCGCGGGGGCAGTTCTGAGGCAGAATGTTCCGGAGGCGATTGATCTTTCCGAGCCAAATGGAGTCTGTCACGTAGTGGTGAACGGCGGCAATCAGGGCATCCGGGTCACCGTCCAGCATGGGCTCGCCGGAAACACTGGTCTGGAAATCATTGGCATAGGCGTACTGAAGACAGGCAAGCCGGGCCTTAAAAGATGGCGCACCGGGTTCCCAATAGGACAGGACAGCATCGTTTGTCGAGCCGATGGAGAACCGGAAAACGATCTGTGCCTGATACGTGGCAAGTTCCTCACAGAGGCGCTTGACGCATGACAGGCGGGGTTTGGAGACGATGAGCAGGTCGTTGCCGGTCGCCAGCATCCGAGAAAGGACCGTAAGGCATTCGTCAATGTTCTGGTCGGTGATGTCATGGGCAGTCGGGAACATGATGCGGCCGGATCGCTTGGTGAAACTGCGGTCGAGGTCGTGCTGACGGAGTCTGGGGCGCTTCCACGAGGCCGGGGTCACCCGCTTGAAGCGGATCGCCATTGTTTTGGCATAGCAGTAACGGCAGTCGTGCTCGCAGCCGTCCTGGATGTTGACGTTGCTCGCCGCCCATTCCTGGGTGCCGGTCGGTGGCCGGATTCCTGTCAATGTCGTAGTCATCAGCACCATCCTATAATCTCTGGTTCGACAAGACAATCAGTTTCGACTTCCTCCTTTAAAGCATGTGGTCAAATGTTGCTTGGTTGTCCGGGCGTATGCTTTGCGCTTGCCGCCAGAACTTCAGGCCAGTGGGATGCTTCGAGGCAAAGAGAAGATCATAGTAATGCTTGATTATCTCCACTCCGAAATGCCGATAACCTTCCGCAAACAGGGCAGATCGGTATGCAGCCCGGAACTTAACGCGAAGCATTTCATCCTGGCTGGTCTCAGCAAACCGAATATTCTCAGGATCAGTAAAGAAAGCGGTTGAACCAAGACAGGTTTCATATTTTTTTCGAGCCGGGCCATCTGGATTAGCGAACGCCGTCTTGAGATTCCTGTTCACATCGGTGCCAGTTGCAACGTTTATGATGAAATCCACTTTTTTGAGCGCCCTGGACAGGAGGGCAATGGTTTGCATGGGAACACTGCAATCGGTTGGATCGAGAAAGATCAGCGAGAGCCCCTGCGGCGCGCGTTGCTGACATATTGTGATAAGATCCGCTGGCTGCGTATAGTCGGCTTGGACTGCCAAAGCTTTACTGGTTTGCCCCAATGCGGTTATGCGCTTATTCAGGGCGTCAACAACAACCGGGCTTATATCAAAAAAAGTCACTGACTTGTACAGTGGATACGCATCGTTATGCATGACCGCCAATGCTGTACCGTCGATTTCTTCGCCTATATCTCGATTGATGCAACGACCAGGGCCGCTGCAAATCTCTATGTAGTGCACGTCGCCTTTCCATTTCCTGTGCATGCCCACGCCGAAAATGCCGAAATACTGAGTAAGAAAATAGGTCTTGTCGTAGGCCCAAGGCCCCACGCAACGAACGGATCCTCCATCGACGTCGGAGATGATTTTATTGCACACCCCCTCTTGCAAGTTATCTCGACGGATAGGACATTCGCACCTCTTACACGTGGTGTGATTTACCGGATGAAGGTCGAGTGGCTTGCGTTTCTTCATCGCGCACCTCTTGTGAGGGATGCGATGTCGAGATCCTGTAATAAGATTAGATTCACATCTTACCTGTCACTAACGGCTGATACATTTTCAACCAATTTATCCAATCGGCAAAAGCAATTACGCTTCTACCTCTAAAACACTTTATCCTGAAGGACAATCCTGTCAAATCTTATTGTGAAATAAGGCGCAACGATGTTGTCCGAGATTAACAATAGTCAACCAGCCCACGACCGCACACCATTCAGCGATCATCTTGACTCAGTTGTTTTGTCATCTTGTCCATGTTTGTCTGAATCGAGTTCATCAGGTCATGGGGTATATTTACCATTAAATTGTTTATAATTTGACCGTTCTCAACTAATTTCTGGCTAATCTGGTGTAAGCAATCTGCGAAGAAATTTAGAACCCATTGGCAACCCACAACTATCTGTTCTAGTTCATTCTCTTTAATTTGGAGATCTGAGAGATTTTTCGGATGGGTGATACGATTTCTAATCACATGTCCTGCGAGTAGTTTATTTCGAGCCGGTGCCTTGACATACTGTTCATACAAGAAAGTCTTAAATACCTTGTCAATCATCCGTATACACATATTGAATCTGGCGAGAAACGAACCAAATTCATCTCTCAGCATAATGTTGCCACTTTGATCCAGCCGTGGACATTTTTCGATTAAGAACACGGTTTCATATTCTGCAACGACATTCTGAAGAATCGGCACTCCAAGATTAAGACCTGCAGCTTGGATCATGATTGCGACCGGTCGGAGTTGATGCTCGTTGAACATATATGTGAAGGCGCACATATAGGCTATATGCCCTTCAATCATTGAATAATTGGACCGGCAGTATACACGGCGCAACGACTGGTTGTCCCAATCATTTTTGAGAAGCTCGGCACACTCTTTCTGTTCGCAGCGAAGCGCCTCTAGGAGGTCAGTATCTGGAACAGTAAATTTCATTCTCTTTTATAAGTAAATGACGAAAAGTTTTATTTAGTGCATTTTATCTGCGATATGATCAATCATGGATTTCGTCTTTTTTATCACCTCGCTCCTCTACAATCTTAATCTCTTCTTCCGTCAATCCGTAAAGTTCATAAACCAACTGGTCAATTTCGCGGTCAGTGGCGGCAATTTCGCGCTCCAGACGGATTTTCTCATCCGGTGTCTGGGCAGATTGAACCTTCTTGTGAAACTCGAGCATGCTTTCTACCAACGCCACTATCCGATGATGTTTCGCGACATCCGATTTGATTGAAAAGTTAACGGTACGGATCGGCACCTTAGAAAGAAATTGGCGATTAGCTGAATACCAACCGCCCCGGAATGGAGTACTGACGTTGGGAAAAAACCATCGCAACAGTTTTGAATTCAGCAAGGCAAGAATATAAGGCAATCCTTGTTGTTCATAACCGGGCTTCAACGTCACACCACCAACATCAACATTATCGAGAAAATGAGTGCCATCAAAATCGTATGCTGCACATAGCTCGTCAACAAGACGGGGAACACATAGCTTAATCCGTTGCTGGATTCCAAGATTTTGACTGCGGCCAAATTTATACCAATCGACACCCCTAAATTTTCCATTTTCTCGTCCTTCTAGGCGTTCTTTATTTTCTACAAGATATGAGGCTGTCTTGGGAAAGTCCTTTTCCAGGACGTTAAAAGGAATCAATGTTGCTTTCTCGTCTCTTACCTCGAACGGAAAAAGAATAAATTGTCGTGAGGCTAAATTGCGATAACGTGAAATATCAGTTCCGCTCACAAGAGGGAATAACAATCCCTTTTCAAAAGAGTATTCTCGGTCAAGTACTTTTGATTTAAGTCGAATTTCGCGGGCTGTTTCGCCGATATAATCGAGAATAAAAACATCGTCCGCGCTGGTTTGCAAGCCGACAAAGATGTCAGCAATATTTCCCAGTTTTGTCGGAATTGAATTCAGATTTGAAATTAATCCCGCGCTTTCGCCGACCGCAAAATTCCATTCCGAGGCTGTAATTGTACTGGTGGAGATTTGGCCTTCGGTGGTAGAAACGGCATCCTGCCGTTTTACACCGCAGCTGGAAGCCGCGTCCACTTGCCACTCGACAAGGTCATTTACCTTTACAACCCGGCATTCGTTCGCGCCTGCCTTATCGAGAAACATTAAGCAAGTGTAGGTCGTCGCGCCGGTAAAGACCTGCTGGTCGCCGAAATGAACGACGTGGGCCAGGTGTCTGCCCTCGGCAATCACCCCACGCAAGGCTTCGCCATACTGCGCATTAAAAAATTTGTGAGGCAGGATGAAGCCCGTTCGCCCGGTCTTGTTCAACAGGCTCAGGGCTTTCTCGACGAAGACAACGTAAATATCGTAGTTCCCTGCCGCAGCCGACCGGTAAAGCGTCTTGTAAAGTTCGACCTCGACCGGCGCCCATTCTTTCATTCCTTGAATGCGGATATACGGCGGATTACCAATAATTGCGTCAGGGCCTCCGGCTTTAAATATCTCTGGAAACTCTGCCTGCCAGTCAAAAACGTTTATGCGATAGCGGTCTTCTTCCGGAAGCAGAGAAAGTTGCTGGTCTTTATAGCACTCCGGACCGATCAAGGAGTTTCCGCATTTGATGTTGCTCCCAAGGTCGGGCAAAGCGCGCTGATGGAAAAGCTCAAATTGTTTTGTAATCGTTTCCTGCGATTCGCCTTCCAAGACTTTCAGGAGCAGGGAAAGCTTCGTTACTTCAACCGCCTGCGAGTCAATGTCCACGCCGTAAATATTATTCAGCAGGATGCGTTTCTTTTCATCAGTCGTCATCCTCCAGTCGCCGCTGGCCTGATACAAAACCTTTCTATTCTTTTCCGGTCCGTTTTTGACGTACCAGTCCCGGTGCCAGTTCAATAAATATTGATACGCGCCGAGCAGGAACGAGCCGGAGCCGCAGGCCGGGTCCAGTATTTTCAATTTTGCCGCCTGCCTGGGTGTTTTGCCTTCCAGCAGTTTCCCGACTGTGTTTTTGACGATGTAATCCACGATGTAGGTCGGTGTGTAATAAACTCCGCCCGCCTTGCGGACTTCCGGCTTGTCCTCCACCTTTGCCTGATGTCCGGCCGTCAGCCGTATCACTTTGCCCAGGAAACGCTCATAAACATGGCCGAGAATATCGGCAGGCAGGACAGAAAACTCATAGGGGCTTTCCGGATAGTAAAGGTTGCCCACGATATCCTTGATGACTTTGTCGTCAATCGTCAGGGTGAGCGTCAGTTCATCCGCCCGCTCTCCGCCGGAATCATTATTTTTTGTGAAGCAAAAAATGCCGGAGTTGTAGCGTTCATCCGCCCGCCGGAAGAATTCTCCAAGCCGTGAATAAACCCGTTCGCCGTTGCGTAGCGTCATCAGCCGTCCGTAAGGCTCAATACCCCGGTCTTCGCAAATCCGTAGAAAGATTATCCGGTCAATGATGCGCTGAACGGCAAAATTCAGTTCTCTTTGCGAAAGCTTTTCATTGCGCATGGTAATGTTCCGGGCAAGCATATCGCGCCAGCGCTCAATCTCCTCAAGGAATGCGTCGTCAACACTCGCCGTGCCTTTCCTGCCTTTTGTGCCCTCGGCAAATTTATCAAATGAACCTTTCAGGACGGCTTCGCGCGAAAATATGGCGGCAAACTCATCCCATTTTTCGGCGAATTGTTTGCTTGTGAAATACATCAGGCGGCCGATGGCCGATGTATCATTCTTATTCGGCTTTGCGCGGCAGTCATAGACGGCCAATTCCTCAAAGTCGGTCAGGATGCTCAAGGGCAGTCGGGCCGACCAGGCGTAGCGGCGGAGTTGGTAGGCGGGATGGACGTCTTCCTTGATGTTGACGGAAGGCTTTTTACATTCAACAAAGAATTTTCTCGCGCCGCCGATCCGGAAGCACAAGTCCGGGGCTTCGGTGGCGCCGCCGATTTTAATGGCATCCTCGTGGATTACGTCCTTGTATGCCTCGGCATAGCCCTGTTCGTTGTGGACATCCCAGCCAAGGGCCTTGAAAAGCGGGTCTATGAATTCGGCGCGGATTTGGGCTTCATTATATTTGCCGGACTGGTAAGCCTCGCGCTGTGAATCAAACCGCTCGACCAGCTTTAATATTTCCTGTGGAATGGGCATATTTATTGACTTCCAAAACTATGAGACATTCTAAAGGAAAGCAAGGCGGAATCAATGTTTTTCTCTAACACGAAATAGGAAAAACAGGGCAGTCCGATCATACGCGCAAAACCGCTTTCAATCATTGCCGTACACCTTTTGCAGAAACATTAACCCGCCTAGGCGGATTAATCACATAAGATTGACCTAATTTTTACACACCTATACTTCAAGCCATCCGTCCGGCCAGCCCGCCGCCGCTTACGCGGCGGCAGGCCGTCCGTCGGAACCTTTTTATTTCACGCTCAGCCGATTGACCGACCACGTGTCACATGTTTCCGTCTGTCCTCAACATCGCCAGCCATGAGTGATCGCGGCGATGATTCGCCGTGATGACTTTCAAAACCGACTTGGACAACATCAGAACCGATCTTGCCGCTCCAAACTTGGCGGATTCATACGCCATTGAACCGGTGGAGCCTATATCAGAGGCGGAGCCACCCAACAGCCCCGCAATGTATGGCAACCCATGCAAACGATTGTCATACAGATCAATCCGGGAAATACCGCCGCCGATGCGTTTCCACAGCGCGCGCATCGCAAATCTATTTCCCATAGTGACACCCTGTTCCGGCAGGCCGGCGATTAAAAAATGAAAATGCAAACGCCCGAACGAATCGCCGCGCTCCAAGCGTAAGCACCAGAGCAAATCTTTCCTATGAACCCCATTATGAGCCGCTATTTGCCTGAAAAAAGCAAACCACATTGACAGCCGGACCCGTTCAGACAACTCAGCCTGGCGGAAAGTCAGGCCGCCAAATAACTGCCACATAATAGAACCAAGAAAAAACGTCTCTGGATTTTCAGACATCATGATTTCAACATGATAAATTATTTCAATAATTCAATTTTTCATAATCAGATAGCCCGATACGGAATATTCATTGCTCTCCCTGCCCGCCGATCTGGAATTTTTCAAATGCCGCATCTATGGCAGACACTCTAAACAAAACCAAGCGGCCGGTCAGCCGCGTGTAGGGAATTTTCCCGGCACGCATTAAATTTCGAACTGTGCGCTTGCTAACCCCCAGGAATGTCGCTGTCTCATGCAAGCGATAATAACCGCGTGGAATACTGGCTTCGTTTTTCATAATTACCACCGGAGAACACTATCTCCCTCTACTAATAGGGAAAAATGCGACATTTTTTCATGTTTTTTAAACGTATTCCTTTAATAATAAAGACTTTAGCCTGAGCCATTTTCTCTTGCAGACATCATACCCCTCTACTAATATCGAAAATTGACCCATTTTTTTGCTTTTATTTACGTATCATGTTAATAATAAACGCCTTATCCTGACCCATTTTTAACCGCACTGTTTGGGCCAAAAAAAGGCTTGTCCTGGCTATCAGCCAAAACAAGCCTATAGCCTTCTAATAAGAAGGCGTTACTTTGAAAGTTACATTTGTAACTTTAGAAGTTACATAAAAACCATTTCGCCAGGACAGAAAAACGTATTGCCTTTGTAACCTAAGGCGTTTTGTCGCCTTGGTCAGCCTGGGGGCCAAATGTCAATTTCAATCTTTCACATGAAAGCCGATTTGTTTCCGTGGCGGTTCCGGCGGATTCATTAACTCGCGGATTGCCTCAACAATGGATTTTATCGCCCGGTCATGGCCCGTTATCTTGGACTCAAGCTCGACCAGCTTCCGCATGAGCGTCGCATTGGTGCCCAGCCAACGCCGTATTTTTACAAATGTTTCAATAATCCGAATGCTCATGGCTACTGCCTGTTTGCTGTTTAGCACATTGGCCGCCATGAGAACGCCATGTTCGGTGAAGGCATAGGGTAGATACTTGATGTTAGAGCCGCGTTTCAAGGTCACAAATTGTGACCTTGAACGTTGTTGATGTTCGGCTTCGGTCTTTGTCAGTTGAAACTTATCGCACTATTTTTTTGGATTTAACAGTTCCCATTTCCCGCCTTTGTCCGGGCCGATGCGACGGAGCAGGCCTTCTTTACATAAACGCTTAAGTTGCCATTCAACTCCCTTGTTTGTAATGCCGGTATTGGCCGCCAGATCGGCAGTGGTGAGATCGGGTTCTTTCCGGAGAAGGCTTATGATTTTCTCCCTAGTTTTCTCCCTAGCTTTCTCCCTAGTTTTCTCCCTAGTTTTCTCCGACATTTTCTCCGACCTTTCTCCAACTTTGCCTTTAAAGAAAGTAACCGACAAACCGCCGAATTCCTCCCGAAATTCCGGCTCCGGCAACCCCGCTTTTTTACAGGCATCAACTATTTTAGTCGTCCCGCGTCCCCATGCTTCTATCATGCCGGCCTTGAAAAACACATCCGCAAGGAACTCATTCCTTGGTTTGGAAGAATGGATTTTTTTCAAATCTTCTATCCGAATGTTGGCCGGCAAACCGCCGTTATTCCAAAGATTCAAGGTGTCAGGATAAATCTTTAATTGGGTATGCGCGCCGATATAGCTTCGGTGAATGACGGCATTGATAAGCGCCTCGCGCAACGCCTCTTCCGGATATTCCAGTGTGTCCTTGCGGTATATGCCTTCATAACTGATATTTGAAACGAGGTATTTTATCCTGATGATATCCATGGCTTTTTCTATCTGCTGAAACAGATTGCCTTCAATATCGTCCGTGCTGATAACATCGGTATCGTTGAGAAATTTGCCTATTTTAATATACGCGGTTATGTAAAATCGTTTCGGGTTCTTGCCAAAAAGCAGAATTGCCGCGCGCCTTAAACGCCCGTTTTCAAAAAGATTCAACTTTTTAAGAATAACCGCCGCATTTTTCTCGCCCTGTATAAAGGGGATTCTTTTAGCGGCAAGCCTCTTGAACGTCCTGATCGTAGGCATATCTATGTCTTTCAGCGTGGCGCCTTCCTCAAAAAAACAATCCCATGTCTTGCCTGATTTTGCCATTAATAATTCCGAAAGCTCATGACCCTTAAGTTCAGATATTGCGCTTCCGCTCCTTGTGTAAAATCGGCCATGGTATGAAATTGGAGCCGCTGAATAATCAACCTTGATTTCAAGAATCTCTTTGCCGTGACGTTTTTTGGCGGAAACCAGCGGGGTAACTCCCAGAATATCTCTTATCTTGTTGGGGATATCCACCAGTAATTTCCCGGCTTCTTTGATGCCGACAACCTTCCCTTTGTCCTCAATACCCAGATATATCGTCCCTCCGTTGGAATTTGCAAAGGCGCAAACTGTTTTGAAACAATTCTCGTTCCAGGCCTGCTTAAACTCTATATTCTGGTTTTCTGCTTTTTTCATAGTGCAACTCATATCCGTTACCGGCCAGCCTGTAAAGGGAAAATCTCATGTCCCCACTGCCAGTTTAAAGCGGTTTATGTTTGATGCCTGCCCGAGCTCGGCCAGGGTTTCTTTCGGCTGAATGTTCCAGAATTTATCGGCTTCTGATTGCGTTACCAGCCCCTTGTATGTTGTCAGCAATAAGTCACCGTCTCCATGCCCCAGCCAGCGCATTGTTTTGTCCAATCCATGAATCTGATAAGCATAACTGGCAAAGGCATGTCGCCCCGCGTTGTATGGCAACTTCACACCGGCGGCCGCTATCAGTTTTTCTAAATGACGGCGATGATTTGACATCGTCAACATTATTCTTCCTTGCAGCTTCCGGTAGACGGTTAGCCAGGCGGCAAGGTTCGGTGATATGTCCACATTCCGGCGATGCCGTTTTTTGGCAACCTCCGCGCTGACGTGAATTACGGGTTCTGTCCCAGACAAGTGAACATCTACCCAATTCAGCCGCGCCAGTTCAACCGGCCGTAATCCGGCAAAGAATGATATAGCCAATGCCGGAGCAATAGCCGGGTCTTTTTCCTCGGCGGTATGAAGCAACGAAGAAATTTGATGCGGTGTCATGATGACCGGTTCTTTTGACTCAACCATCGGCAGTTCAATCTTGGCCGCCGGGTTCACGTCCAGCAGTTCCTTTTCAATGGCAAAATTAAACATTGCCCGAACAGTGGCGATATAATGCCGCCGATTCAATCCTTCCCAGTTGTTATCATTCAACCAGCTTTCAATATCAGCCCGGCTTATCCGATGGATTGAATCTGTGCCATGTGCCCGGCAAAACGCTTTTGCGCGCCAGTCAAACCCCTTGACGCTGTGTTCCCGCGCATTCCGGGCGATCATGGCGGCTTTGTATTGCTCGGCCAGATTTGCGATTGTTACCACTTCCCCGGCGGGATGTTCATGCTTCATGTAATACCGGGCGGCCTCAACAAGCGACACTTTCCCGGACAGTATCTTTTCGGCCTCCAAGGCGTCCGCTCGTTGTTTATTCGATAACTGCCAGCTTTGCGCGCCGATCCGTTCTAACTCGGCGGATTTCAAGTCAACTTCACCCTTGGCCAATTCCAATGTTTCAAAGTGCTTGAATTTACGGATACCGTCTTTTTTCGGATAGGCCAATTGCCAGCAGGCTTTCCGGTCAGGCCGGTAGCGGATTGTAAAGTCCCTATAAACAACTTTGGTTTCTCTCTTTTTGCCGCTCATAATGACCCCCTTTTTAGTCTATGCACAAAGAGGCATAGAACGGCATAAAGATATAGCAAAGGTGCAACCAGCGTGCAACCATAAAAATTATGTTTTTATGGAAGTGCTTGAAATGAAGTAAATAAGGAAAAGATAGGCGCAAGTCTGCAAAACCTGTTACACCGGTTCAATTCCGGTTCGCGCCTCCAACTTAAAATCAATACTGATCGTGCTTTCCCCTGATTTTATTGATTATTTATCAAGTGGCAGGAAAAGGCATAAAACGGCATGGTTTTGCGCTAAAATATGATACAAATAGGATACACTTTTGGAGCCGTTCTTTTCAGTATCTTATGGCGGCTGATTCCTATGCCGCATAGGAAGGAGGTGGCGGCATAATACCAAAATCAACCTGCTGAAAAGAAATATGCGAAATATTCTGGACACTACCGACAGGTTTCGAATTATTTAATTTTATTTGCTTTATCCTGTTTGATAAAAAGATATTGATTCCCTTCAATATCTAAAAATTTCAACACCTCGCCATATTTCATCGGTATTCTTGAGTCAAAATCTACCGATACATCTACAAAAACAATACCGCTTATATCATTGGAATCTTTCATAATAAGTATATTCGGGTTTTTCCCAGGGTAGTTTTTATCAGTCCCTTTATGTATAAATTTATAAGATTCAGTCTTGTTGACCAGTTTGCCGCCAGATTGTTGTCCATACTCGACGCTACCGTCTGGTCGGAAATGAAGATATTTAAGATTTGTACTTGTTGATAAACCAAGAATATTGATCAAACACACCCACTGTCCAATAATATTTGATTGAACCATACGGCTGGCAGCGCTGGGTTCTGTAACGCCCTTCTCCTGATCATCGGCTTGAGCTTGTAGAAACCAGTAAGAAAACAATAAGATTACAACAGCTATAATTTTTTCGGACACTATTGGCACGTCTTCTACTTTGATTTCCCTTTATCTGGCGTATCGGTCGCTGTCCACTCGTAGATCGTCGTCTCTCCCTTCTTGATGGCTAAGCCGGAACTGAAATCATCAACCGGTTTGGCTAATATTCCGCCAGAGAAGTAGAAGGTGCCATCGTGTTCTAAACACTTGGTTGGTGGACATGCTATATTAATCCTGCGGGACAAGAATGCAGCGGCTTCTTCAATTGTTTGTGGTCCAGCTTCCTTATCCTTAACTGTTCGTCCTATTGCCTTCATTGTTTTTTTGACTTGAATAATCTTCACGGCAAAATTTGTATCCACCGTAATTATTTTTGTGTTCGCAAGGAACTTTCCCTTATTACCGATGGTTCGTTCTGTTGTTGAATCCTTATTGGCGTTATCGGCAACAACACTGTTGGTCTCAGCTTGAGCCTGTACAAGAACAAACGATAGGATGAAGATGATTGCTCCAATCTTAAAAGCAGATGCCATTTGCATATTTTTTTCCCTTTCTCGCGCGTTGTTTAGTTATCAACTTGGTAATTCAGTTCACTGGTGGTATTTGTTGATGTATCATTCTTGCGGGCGGCTGTTACCCCTATGTTGCCGTAACCTGCCAATGCTCCGTCTTCGTAGGCCTTATCTTTATCGGTGCCAGTCACTTTTGCCGAACCGTATGACGGATCATAGTATTGATTGTCAAACAACGTGATCCAGTGGCCGTTAAAGCCACCGGGTGGATTAGGATTACCCTGTCCAGGGACACCGTTGAGATCAATGGCATCTGTTCCTATGACGTATGAATATGTTCCTGTGCCACTGGGCGGATCATTAAACTGCCAGTTCTTGACCAAGATAGAGCCGTCTGTCGAGGACACGGGCATGGCCATAATTCGGTCGGCTGTGATTCCTTGTACTTTCAAGAAGTCCCGGAAGAGGGCACTCCAAGATTCGCAATTTCCATTAGCATCGGAACGTTGCAGAATCTCGGCTGTCTCTCTACCTCCCATTTGATCGTTGCACCAGTACGTCATCTGTTTGCTGTCTGAAACGCGACTCACATCCCGATCAGTGAACTCGTTGTAGATTGCATCCGCTGTGGCATTGGTTGTGGACTGACCATCGGCATTCTTACATCCTAAATGAACCAGCGTGTAATAAATATCGGTTAGAGGGTCGCCCAATGTAACGTAACACCGATTGGTGCTGGTTCCGGCATTGACCCAATTCTGCCCGCTATCCACTGAGCATTTCCAAATCATTGTCATTGGATCAAAGAAATCAACTTCATTTGTAAATGCATTCATGCACTCTACGTTGCTTATCGTTCCATTTGTTCCGGAAACGCTCAAACTTGTGTTTGTAAAGTCCAGATTGCCTGGCCCATCACCCTTGATGATGAATGAGACGCCCGGAGAAGAAGGCTCAATATTCCATTTCCCAGAAACTACCATTTTATCATTGCGGGTAAAACATATCGGATAGTTATGTCCATCGCCGGCATTGCCGTCATGGTTTGGATCAAGCCAATGTGGGCCGGAGTAGTCGGTTGTCCCATCGTCGGATTTCACTGTATGATATTTCGTGCCGGAAAACGTCAGTTCCACTAACTCTGCCTTACAAACTATAACCCTCCCGCTCACTGTATTCCCGCATTCCGCCGACACGATCTTGTAATCCGTGGCGCTCGTGGAAATCGTGCTGAACGTATATGAATTAGACTCTACCCCCGATCCACTAACCACGCCGCCCCAAACCGGTTTGCCACCGGGCCAAGGGGCACTGGCCGGCACTTTGATTGCTTTAAAATTCACAGTCGTATCTTTGCAGACATACAATGGATCAGGCATATCCGTCAATGAATTCGTTCCGATCTTATATTGTAACGATTGCATACCAACTACCGCCAAATTCGCTTCATCATAAAAATTGGTATTGTCCACTGACGTTGCCCGTATTTTGTAATTCGTTGCCACATTCCCCGGCATCACGCCAGCAAAATGCCAGTCATTTGATGCCTGTATAACTGCCCCACTTGTTAAGCCATCCGGGTTTATTGACCACGTTACCCCATTAGGAATATTTGTCCCTGTTACCGTATACTGTACATTATTGCCGCCTACATTCGTCACAGCATACTTAGGCGTAATAAAAATATCCGGAATGCTCAGTTGATAAAAGACATTCGTAATATCAACATAAAATTCCCTAGACTCACTCTGATTAGCTCCAGGAAAATTATTGGTTGCTGCGTCCAGATGCGGCCCAATATCTACCACGTTTGACATCGGTGCATAATTCCCAAGGCTTCCCACGATAACATTCGTAATCATCACCGGAACTCCATTGGTAGAGGCTCTCCACCACACTGAAGTTGACGACTGGAATGCAATCCGATTCTGCAAGACCCAAAGATAAGCTCCCCATTCACCTTGTACTGATTTAGTTCCCCGTACCCAACCAACATTGTCAAATATTTTCCCCGGATAGTTTGACGGAGTCCCCTGATAAATTATGGCTGCATTCCACGCCGCCTCAGCAGTGTCGTAGCCCAAAGCAATAGCCATCTGTTGTTCAATCGCATACGTGCCGTTTGAATCAATCACAATTGGGTCGCCTCTCACGGTATCAGTCAACTTCTCCGATTCCTGGTTCAGCAAGTCAACAGGCGGAACTCCTTGAAGATTGAATGTCACCGGCGTAAATGTCCTGTTCGTATGATAGATTTCTCCAGCTTTTACAGCCTGCAACATGCCTAAAATTCCTGCCAGTATTAAGACCTGCCGGAATTTTTTGCAACGGATTATATTGTCGGCAATTATCATCGGATTTCTTTCCGGCTTATATACTCTGAGCCAGAAAAATACAAGTGTTTTTTTAACGAATTCCACATCTGAACAGCATTGCAGGCAGGCCATGCATCGGGGGTCACATCCGAACTTATAACTATTAATAAATCACGCAACGGCGAACTTGATTTTTGGCGCAACCTTTAAGTCTTGGGACATGGCCCGGATAATAACAGCAAGGGTTCGCGTTGTCGGATTGCCTCGGTGGCTTAACATCCGGTGCAGGGATTTCTCATTGAATCCGGTCTGCTTGGCCAATTCTGAAAAAGTGATTTCCGCATGAACCAAGTCGCGGAGCATAGAAAGTCCTTCTCCAGTTTCGCCGTCCAGAATAGCATTGACGGCTTCGGCATATAGAGCCTTGGCAAAACGCGGATCGCTTTTGATTCTTTTTACAACGGTTTCTCGATATTCACGTGTTAAAGCCATGTTTTATTCTCCTCTTGATTGTTTATATCGCTTCCATCGTTCCACGGCGGCGGCAATGTCGGCGGCTTGCCGGCGTTTATCGCCTCCGCCCAGCAGAATCACAACGTCTTTTCCTTCGCGTCCATAATAGACTCGATAACCGGGGCCAAAATCTATTCGTAATTCAAAGACGCCTCTACAAAGAAACTTCGCGGCTCCGAAATTACCGGCTTCCAGCCGGCGGACATAGCGATCAATCCGCGCCGCCGTTACCGGTTATAATCGGTTAAACCATTCAGCGAACGGCGAGTGTCCAGCTTCAATATACTCTATAATCCGATAAGCCATATAGTAACCTCTCTGTTACCATTGTCAAGAATGATTTTTGAAAAAATTATTTATGCCGGACAAGGTGTTGTTTGATTTGCACTGGAAAGCATTGCCACGCCCTGCTCGGTGAAGGCAAAGACTTTGGGCGCATGTTTCAGGGTCGCCGAACTTATCACAGATTGTGATATGTTCCGAATCTCATTACGGGTGAGTTCGAGCATGAAGTCAGAAGGAAAGCGCTCCCTATTCCGTTTGACCGCCTGATTCAACGCGCGCGTCTCAACGCCATAGAGCATGGCCAACTCCCGATCCAGCATCACCTTCTGCCCGCGGACAAGATAGATGACAGACGCAATACGCTCAAAGGGAACAAGCGCCGCTTGTTTTTTCATGACAATCTCCGATGCCCAATACAATCCTTTGGCGGCTGATGGCGGGCAAACTCCGCCAGATCGAGTTGCTGTCTTTTGCGGCGACTCATTTTCGGATGGAGGAGCTTGCTCAATTTCCGCCAAAGCGCCAGACTTTCCCAGAGGCTTTCAGCGGTGTTGAACTCGTCCACCATCCGTTGAGTGAACTGCTGACTGGCAGGCAGATTGCACCGCCGCACAAGCGGAGAAACTTTTTCCGCCAGGGGCGGATCCGCCTCAGGTGGAGATATAGAACGATTCATGTATTCCTCAATTTATTGTTTTATACCAGAACAAAATCAATGAAGCAAGAAATTCTCCGACAGTGAAGTTCTTCCGTTTTTTGAACAGGCAGTGAAAGCCACTTCTATATTTTGACACACCTATATTCAAGCCATCCGGCCGGCAAGCCGCCGTTATTCCAGAGATTCAAGGTGTCAGGATAAATCTTTAATTGGGTATGCGCGCCGATATAGCTTCGGTGGATAACGGCATCGATAAGCGCCTCGCGTAACGCGTCTTCGGGATATTCCAGCGTGTCCTTGCGGTATATGCGGGTTACATGGTTGTGGTACAACTCCATGAGGTTTTCTTTGCGCCCGTATTCGTCGTCGATGCCGAACGGCCCGAAGACACCGCAAAGAAGGATGCGCGAGATCTTGCCCGGTGCGGCGCATCCTGTCTTTCCTGTTTTTTCCGCGCTCACCATCTGCTCCATAAATTTCCTTTTGGTCAATCAACTCGCACGATAATCAGACAAGCACGGGGAGATTCTGTCGCTCAAGCATCAAGTAAATCGGCGTGGCGAAAAGCGCTGGAGAATAATCGGCGGTGAAACGGCAAAAAGATCATGGCGTAATTGCCGGAAAGCCCTGTCCATGTGGGTGGGGAGCTTGGTATGGGTCGGGGGGTGCTGTCGTGACTCTTTAAAAAGCCCGTATCCGCCGCCTTGCGACGGCGGATAGAGCGATGAAAAACGCTGCCTTAAGAAAGGTGCTTATTGACGAGTTTGGTCATCTCGAACATATTAACGACCGACTTGCCGCCGAACACGACCTTGAGCGAGGCGTCCGCGTTGATATTGCGCTTGTTCTTTGTGTCTTGGAGCTTGTTCTTCTTGATGTAGACCCAAAGCTTCTTTACGACTTCACTGCGAGGAAGCGGACCCTTGCCAACCACCGCCGCGAGCGCTTCACTGACCGTCATCGGTTTCATAAACGCTGAATTAGCTTTCGCCTTCGTTTTCGCCTTAGCTTTTGCCATACTGCTCTCTCCTTTTGGTTTTAACCGAGTTCCCGCATCAGATAACCTGGACCTGCGCCCACGGCTTCTCCGGGTGCTCATCCTCGATTTGTTTTTTGAACAATGACGCCAGTTTAGAAACAATTACATTACGTACTTTGCCGGAATTGTTACCTATTTGAAATCAATGCTATACTCGCTACGGCAGAAGGTCAACCGGAAATCACGAATAAAAAAGGTAGCGTCGTTTCCCCCTCCTTTTCCCACTCCCTCCGGTGTCTTTTAATATGAGTCAATTCGGCCCTCATATTTTTCATGAAAATAGTTGACGGGAGACGAATATTGTCATAGCATTTGTACTCAATAAAAAAGGGGGTGATGTATAAAGTCAAGGCTTCCTGGGGTAACACTATCTTTGTCCTTTCTATTTAAAGAGCTTATAGATGCTGTCATCAGGGCCGAAATGAATAATGTTTGTTGATTCATGAACGTTTTAAACCAGATGGACTATAATTTTTAATATTAGAGGGATTCACAGAATGAAGAAACTTACTGCTTTGTTGATATGCGTATTGTTTGTTTCCACGTTGGTTCTGGCTCAAGATGCCGCCGCCCCGGCAGCCGCTCCTGCCGCCGCACCGGCGGCCGCCGCGCCTGCTGTTGCTCCTGCGGCTCCCGTCACGGCTGACACAGCCGCCAAGGCTCCGGCCATGATGCCGCTTGAACTCCGCAAGACCGGCATTGTGAGCGTCACCAAGGACGCGAGTGGCAAAACGACCGCTATCAAGTTGATTGTCACCAGTTATGACATTCAACTTGATGATGGAAGCAAGCCTCTGGAAGCTATGGACGGCCAGAAAGTCAGGGTAACCTGCACGCTCAGCCATGAAGGTGGCAAGAGAATTCTGACAGTCAAGGGTGTCGAGCCGGTTACCGAAGGCGGCGCGGCCCCCGCGGTTGCAGTCCCGTCCGCTGCGCCCGTTGCCGCTCCTGCTGTCGCTCCTGCGGCTGACAAGCCTGCTGAAGCTCCTGCAGTCAAATAGAAAAAGATAAAATGGAAAAAGCCGTATCCCGAATAGTCGGGATACGGCTTTTTTTTATTTCCAAAAACACGTATTTTTAACCGGGTGTTTTATCCAACGCCGCTTCCATAACCGGACGGAGGCGTTCGGCGTAAACCGCCATGCCCAACTCGTTAGGATGGACGTCATCCACGAACAACGCCGGATCTGCCGGAACCAATTCCGGCCCCTCAACACACAGCACGCCGGTAATGCCTTTGGCCGCGGCGCGTAATGCCTCGCGATAGCGTTTGAGCGGCAAGTGTTTTTCATCTTCCGCATGTCTCAGACAGGAAATGGGAGTGAGCGCCAGAATCGGCCGGTTCGGTTTTTGCCGGCGTAAGGCCGTAAACAAAGCCCGCGCTCTTTCCGTCACCGTCTCAGGCGGAATATCCTTGAAGCAATCGTTGACTCCGTAAGCGACCGTCGCCAATGACCAATCGAATTCCGGCAGGTCGGCCGCCAATTCAGCGCTATAGGTGGCGCCGCCAATGCCAAGATTCAGCGTTTCCAGGCCAAGCGCCAGGGTACAACGGCTGACGTAACTATCGCAAGGCAAGCGCACCGTCATGCCCTGTGTAATGGAATCGCCGTAAGCCAGCCAGCGGCGGCGCGGGCGCCAGACCGGCTCGAGCGTGGCGCCATCGTCAATCACAAGCTCCTTAACACGGTTAACGCAAAGATGCGGCAAGCAGATGTCAAAGCAATGGGGTTGCGGAGCGGATTGTTGAAAGACAATACCACTCCATTCCGGTTGTTCGGAGTCCGGACCGAAAACGCAATGCATAATGCCGTCAACCAGCAACACACCGGAAAAAAAATTGCGCGCCCAACCAAAGAATCGCAGGGATAAATGCATACTACGCGTATCGGAGCAAAACCGGAGCCGCACGCCGCTGGGACAAGCCAAGCGGCACGCGCCCGACTCGGTTTGACGATAAAAGGAATGCAAAGGCTTGGGTAAACGGTGGAACTCCAGCTCTCCGCCGGTAATCGTGCTTTCCAGCGCGCCGATTGTAAAAGTTGAAAGCAAATTCAAGTCAACATGCATGGCGATGATACAACTTAATCCGCGTTGGGGTTAACCCGGATATTTACGTGTTTCACGTGAAATATCCGCCTGAAAGGCTTCGGCGCGCCCGCAGGAGCGTACTTGCTCAGGATTATCCTTTTTCAATCTTGGCCCAGGAGTCCCTCATGGGCACGGTACGATTAAAGACGGGGTTACCGGAGGCGGAATCCACCGTGTCCACGCAGAAATAGCCCAGCCGTTCAAACTGGAACCGATCGCCGGGTTTGGCCCCGGCCAGGCTGGGTTCCAGGTAGCCGGCGATGACCTTTAGCGAGTTGGGGTTCAAGTATTTCATAAAGGCGTCTCCATCGCCTGCTTCCACCGGATTCTCGTGCAGGAATAGCCGGTCGTAAAGCCGGACCTCGGCCGTGAGCGCGTGCCGCGCGGATACCCAATGGATGGTCCCCTTGACCTTGCGGCCGTCGGCCGTGGTGCCGCCGCGTGACGTGGGATCATACGTGCAATGCAACGCGACAATCGCGCCGGTTTTTTCATCCTTCACCACCCGGTTGCAGGTGATGTAACAGGCGTAACGCAGGCGGACTTCCTGGCCCGGCGCCAGGCGGAAAAACTTTTTCGGCGGCTGTTCCCGAAAATCGTCGTGCTCAATATAAAGTATCCGCGAAAACGGCACTTTCCGCGTGCCCAGGGATGGATCTTCCGGATTGTTGACCGCGTCAAAATATTCTTCCTGGTCCTCCGGATAATTATCAATGACCACCCGCAGGGGATTGAGCACGGCCATGGCCCGCAAGGCCGTCTTATTGAGATTATCCCGCAGGCAGTGCTCCAACAGCGCCACATCCGTGAGACTGTTGAACTTGGTGACGCCGATCCGTTCGCAAAAATCCCGGATCGCCGTCGGCGTATAACCCCGGCGCCGGAACCCGGCCAGCGTCGGCATGCGGGGATCGTCCCAGCCGGCGACAAGCTTGTTTTCCACCAATTGCTGGAGTTTGCGCTTGCTCATGACGGTATAGGACAAGTTCAGCCGGGCAAACTCAATCTGCTGGGGATGATAAACGCCGAGCGCGGCGAGAATCCAGTCGTAGAGCGGACGATGGACTTCAAATTCCAGGGTGCAGATGGAATGGGTGATCTTTTCGATAGAATCGGAGAGACAATGGGCAAAGTCATACATTGGATAAATGCACCATTTCGATCCGGTCCGGTGATGGGTCTCTTTCTTTATGCGGTAAATGACCGGATCCCGCATGTGCAGGTTGGGCGAAGTCATATCAATTTTAGCCCGGAGCACGTACCGGCCTTCGTCAAACTCGCCGGAGCGCATGCGCGCGAAGAGATCCAGGCTTTCCTCAATAGGGCGTTGGCGCCAGGGACTGTCCTTGCCAGGCCGGGTCGGCACGCCGCGATACTCCTTAAATTCCTCGGAGTTCAGCTCGCACATATAAGCCTTGCCTTTGTTGATTAATTGGACGGCGAACTCGTAAAGCTGTTCGTAGTAATCCGAGGCATAGAAGAGATTTTGGCCCCAATCGAAGCCCAACCAGCGGATATCGCGCTGGATGGATTCCACGTATTCCACGTCTTCGGTGCTGGGATTGGTGTCGTCGAAGCGCAGATGGCAAACACCGCCATAGCCCGCCGCCAAGCCGAAATTCATGCAGATGGACTTGGCATGGCCGATATGGAGATAGCCGTTGGGCTCGGGTGGGAACCGCGTTACGACGCGGCCGTCATATTTTCCGGTCTTAAGATCGTCTTCGATGATGCGCCGGATAAAATGGCCGGCGGGAGCAGTGTCAGGAGTGTTCATGGCTGTTTATAATCGGATTCGTATCTCGTCTCCAACTGTTTTAAATCCTTGCCTTTAAGAACATGGCCCTGCGCCGCGAGCGATTCCAACGCATACTGAAGACGGCGCAATACCATGTCCTTGCCCAGAATTTCCATGCTTTCGAAAAGCGGCAGCGCCACCGGTGAACCGGCGATCGCCACATAAAATGGCATTAGCAGGGCTTTGAGCTCGATGTTTTCCTTTTCTGCCATGCGGGTGAAGACGGTTTTGATGATATCAGGCGTCCACACCGCAGTTTTTTCAATCTCCCACTGGGCAATCTTGAGGAGCTTTACCGACATGGAGCCATCGAGTTCGCCGCCAAGGAGCGTGGCCGGAGCATAGTCCAGCTTGTCGGCAAAACAAAAGACGGTCTTCGGCACCAATTCGGACAACATGTTAATCCGGGGCTGGACGAGCGGGAGAATGCGTTTCCAGACCGACTCGTTCAATTTCCATTGGGTCAACCGATCGGCCAATTCCGTCACATTCAGCCGGCGCAGGTACTGGCCATTAAAGTTGGCCAGTTTCTGCAGATCGAATACTGGCCCGCCGAGACTGATCCGGTCGAGATCGAAATCTGCCGTCAACACGTCAAGAGCAAATATTTCCCGTCCGTCCGGCATGCTGTAGGCCATTAATCCAAGGTAATTGACCAGGGCTTCCGGCAGATAGCCGGCCTCGCGATAATACAGGATACTTGTCGGATTCTTTCGTTTCGACAGTTTGGTCT
>Ga0247840_10001055_pt1 | contig 55364 bp, 48 predicted proteins | sample LaCruzMarch2015__FD_192404 | JGI IMG/M metagenome (GOLD analysis project Ga0247840, IMG submission 192404) | Freshwater microbial communities from meromictic Lake La Cruz, Castile-La Mancha, Spain - LaCruzMarch2015_17m | ecosystem: Environmental > Aquatic > Freshwater > Lake | place: Spain... | reverse complement strand
TGATTTACGGCGACAACCTGCTGGCGATGGCGGCCCTGCTGGCGGGCGACGAGAACACGCCATCCCTGCGCGGCAAGGTGGATTTGATCTACATCGATCCTCCGTTTGACAGCAAGGCCGACTACCGCACCAAGGTCACCCTCCCCGGCATGGAGCTGGAGCAAAAGCCCACCGTCATCGAGCAGTTCGCTTACTCCGACACATGGAGCGACGGAACAGCCTCGTATTTGGCGATGATCACACCCCGGCTGATTCTGATGCGTGAACTGCTGGCGGATACCGGGTCCATTTATGTGCATCTGGATTGGCATGTGGGGCATTACGTCAAGATCGTGATGGATGAGGTGTTTGGCAAAGACCACTTCATCAACGAAATTATTTGGAAGCGCAAGGGCGGAAGTGCGAATCCATCCAACCGGCTTGGCGTCGTGACCGACTACATGTACTGGTATTCAAAAGGCAACACATGCATTGTGAATCCGATACATGTCAAGGACACGCCAGAGGTGGCCAGGTACATCGCAGAACGCTTTACAAATATTGATGAATTCACGGGCAGGAGATACATGAAATCTCCAATCGTAAGTCCTAACCCGAGACCGAACCTCTGCTATGACTACAAGGGTTACAAGCCGCCGAAAAACGGCTGGTCAATATCAGTCGATGTTATGCAAGCTTGGGATGCACAAGGAAAGCTCTACTTTCCTCCGCGTGGACAAGGCGAGCGTATTTACAGAAAAATATTTATTGACGAATACGAAGGACAACCAGTCCAAAACCTGTGGACAGACGTATTTGTCATAAATCCTGTCGCGAATGAGCGCCTTAACTTCGACACTCAGAAACCGGAAGCACTCCTCGAACGAGTCATGGCACTAAGCACCCGCGAGGGTGCCTTGGTTGCCGATTTCAACGGCGGCTCCGGCACCACCGCCGCTGTTGCTGAAAAACTCAACCGCCGCTGGATCACCACCGACCTCGGCAAACCGGCCTGCATGATCATGCGCAAGCGCCTCATTGACCTGGAGGCCAAACCGTTTCTGTACCAGGCCATTGGCGACTACCAAGTGGAGGCTGCCAAGGCCATGCTGGGGCGGGACTTCCGCATTGGCGACCTGTCGCAAATCGTGCTGTCACTCTATGGCGCGCTGCCACTGCCGCCGGACGTCAACCCGCAGCGCAATCTGGGCCAGATCGCCGGCATGGCTTTTGGTAGTTCAGGCGCAGGCAAAAGCAGCAAAACGCTGGTGCTGGCCGACTCACCCAACAAGCTCACCGGCGCGGCCACACTCAAAAAAGCCATTGCGCAGCGCGACAACTTGATGGGCGGCTGGGACCGGGTGGTGGTGCTGGGCTGGAACTTTGAGCCATCGATTGGCGAAACCATCACCGCACTGAACGACAGTCGGCTGGAAGTACTGGTAATTCCGCCCGACCTGATGGACCGACTGAAGAAAAAAGGCGGCATCGACAAGCTGCGCGGGCAGGTGCGGTTTTCGTCGCTGCAATATCTGACGATTCACCCGATTGAACGCAGCCCTTCGACAGGCTCAGGGCAAACGGGGTCGGCGGAGTCAGTGGATGGCGGGCAGGAAACGCTCACCGTCAAGCTCAAAAACTACGTGCTGCTGTCGCCCGAGGCGATAAATCTGGACGACGCCAACCGCCTCAAGCTGCAGGCCGTCATCAACCAGGAACCACTGGCGCTGATCGAATACTGGGCCGTGGACCCGGACTATGACGGCAAGGTATTTCGTTCAGTCTGGCAAGACTACCGGGGCAACACCGCGAATGACGGCGATGCGCTGCGGGTGGTGACGCAAGCGGTGGTCACAACTGCCGCCAAACCCGGCCCGCGCAAGGTGTGCGTGCGGGTGGTGGATGTGTTCGGGTTTGAGGCGGAAGTGATTGCCACCTTAGGGGCGGCGTGACGTGCTGAAGGATGCGACTTTAAGCCGCAGCCAGTTCCCGCACGGCCAGCAAACTGTCTTTCAACTCCGCCTGAGCGACTTTCAGGTCATACGCCGCTTGCAGGTTAAGCCAGTGCTGCGGGGTTTGACGCAGCGCCAGCCCCAGGCGCAATGCCAATTCAGCCGTGACCGGACGCTGACCCTTGAGAACATGCGACACGCGCATGGGCGAAACACCAATGGCCTCGGCAAAAGCGGTTTGCGTCAGCACCATGTCGTCAAGTATTTCGCGCAGAAATTCGCCGGGGTGGATGGCGGGCATTCCGTTAACAGGTGTTTTCATGCTGCTCTCTCCTCAGTGGTAATCAATGATTTCAACGTCTTGTGCATTGCCGCGCTCAAACCGAAAACACACGCGCCAACGGTCATTGATGCGGATGCTCCATTTGCCTGCCATATCGCCCGACAAAGCCTCCAGCCGGTTGGAGGGCGGCTGACGCAGGTCCTCCACGTCCACCGCGGCATCTACCTGTGTCAGTCGCATGACTGCACGACGCAGGATTTCGGGCGGCAAGCGACGCGACTTGCCAGTAGCAAACAGACGTTCGGTTTCGGGGTTGGCAAAGTTTTCAATCACGATCAAATTATAAACAATTTGTTTATGCAAGCAAGGCTTCAGGGACAACAACATGCCTCATAAAGACAAGCAACTCGCCCTCTCCACCGGCCTCACCGCCAAAACCAACCAGCTCTGCCTCGGCCTCGAATCCGGTGCCGCCGAAATTCTGGAACTGGTCACACCCACCACCGCCGAGCTGCTGCTGTGGTGGTTTGGCGAGGACATGGTGCTGGCCCGAGGTGGAAATAACGGTGGGCTGAACTTTCATGCGGGGCAGAAGCAGGCGATTTTGAACGCCATCGTCGCGCACGAAGTTTTGGGCAAAGACCATGAGCACTGGACGCTGCTGGACCTTTACAAACACTGTGCTCCCGACGCGCTGCTGACCGGCGCGCGCATGAATGAGGTGGCGCAGGCCAAACACGCGCACCCCAAATACTGTTTCAAGATGGCGACCGGCACCGGTAAAACATGGGTGCTGCAGGCGCTGATGATTTGGCAACTGCTCAACAAAACGGTTGCACTGAATGAGGCCATTGACGACGCCCGTTTTACCCGCCAGTTCATGGTGGTGGCGCCAGGGTTGATCGTTTACGAGCGGCTACTGGATGCGTTTTGCGGCAAGCTGATCGAGGGCGGCAATGGCTCGCGGGACTTTTCCAAGTCGGATATCGCGCAGTTTGCCGACCTGTTCATGCCCGATGCGCACCGCGATGCGGTGTTTGCCTTTGTGCGTGGCAACGTGTGCAGCAAGACCGAAATTGGCCTGAAGGCCACCGGCAACGGCATGATCGCTATCACCAACTGGCATTTGCTCAATGAGGGCGATGTCGCCGAGGACATAGAAGAAATCGAAGCCCTTGGCGCGCCGCTGGACCCGCAGCAAGTGATTAACGCCGTGCTGCCGCTATCACCCGGCCGCGCCACCGGCAACAGCCTGGACGTGCTGGACCGGCGTTATGCACGCGGCAATGTGCTGGAGTTTTTGGCTAATCTGCCGGAATTGATGGTGTTCAACGACGAGGCGCACCACATCCACGAGTTCAAGCGCGAAGGCGAAAGCACCGAGGTGGAGTGGCAGAAGAGCCTGTCGAAGATCGCCGAAACCAAGGGACGGCGTTTTGTGCAGGTCGATTTTTCCGCCACGCCCTACAACGACGTGGGCGCGGGCAAAAACAAGCGCAAGGTGTACTTCCCGCACATCGTCACCGACTTTGACCTGAAAAGCGCCATGCGTGCCGGACTGGTCAAGTCGTTGGTGCTGGATAGGCGCAAGGAGATTGGCGCACTGCCGCTGGAGTTCAAAGCCGAGCGGGATGAGCAGGGCAACCCGGCTTTGAGCGAAGGCCAGCGCGTAATGCTGCGGGCCGGGTTGAAGAAGCTGCGCAAGCTGGAAGCCGACTTTGCCCGGATTGACATGGAGCGCCACCCCAAGATGCTGGTGGTGTGTGAGGACACTACGGTGTCGCCACTGGTGGCGGCTTTTTTGCAAGATCAGGAAGGTCTGAATGAAGACGAGGTGATGACCATCGACTCGGGCAAGAAGGCCGAACTGGGAGAGAAGGACTGGGCGCCAGTGCGCCAGCGCCTGTTCAGTGTGGACCACCACGCCACACCGCGCGTGATCGTCAGCGTGCTGATGCTGCGCGAGGGCTTCGACGTGAACAACATCTGCGTGATCGTGCCGCTACGCTCGTCACAAGCGCAAATTCTGCTGGAACAAACCATTGGTCGCGGCCTGCGCCTGATGTGGCGCGACGACGAATACACCGACCTCAAACGCGAAAACCGCGAACGCATCAATGCGGGCCAGGAGCCGGGCAGTTTGCTGGATGTGCTGTCGATCGTGGAGCATCCGGCCTTTCAGTCGTTTTATGACGAGCTGATCCAGGAAGGTCTCGCAGGCACCACCGGTGATGACATGGACGACACGTCGAGCACGGGCGATGTCATCGCCGCGGAACTGCGCGAGGGCTACGAGGCATTTGATTTCGGCATCCCATTCATCCTGCAAGAGGCGGACGAGGTGCGCGACCACACGGCGCTGGACTTGGCCGAGTTGCCTGCATTCACCGCCATGACGGTGGCGCAACTCACCGGGTTGCTGGGCAAGGGCGACACTTTCATCTCGCAAGACCTGCAAAGCGCCACGCTGTTTGGCGACTACCGGGTGGACGGTGCGGTTATGAACGTGGGCGGCTACAACGAATATTTGTCGCGCCTCACCCGGCGCATCAGCCAAGCGCTGAGCGAACCCATGCCAAAAGGCAACAAGATCGCCACGCATCTGGCCAAGCCCTATTTACAGGTAAATACGGCGGAGTTGACCGGCTGGCTGGACGACTACATCTGGACCCAGTTGTTTGACACGGCTTTCAACCCGCTGGATGGTGAAAACTGGCGCGTGTTGTTGCTGCAACCTGTGGTGGACCACATCACCAAGGTGTTTGCCGTAGCGCTGCTGGAGTCTGAGCAAAAGCACATCACCGGCCAGACTGAGGTGCATTTACGCCGTTTGAGCGAAGTGCCGCGCCTGATGATGCGCGAGTGCCATTCGGTGGAAGTGTCCAAATGCATCTACACGCGGCTGACCTGGCCCGCACGCAACGGCGGGCTGGAGCGCGCTTTGATCCACTGGGTGCAGGCTGACACGCAGGTGGAGGCGTTTTGCAAAATCAGCGAAAACCGCCACACCTTTGCCCGGCTGCGCTATGTGAAAGACGACGGCTTGCCTGCGTTTTATTCGCCCGACTTTCTGGTGCGCACGGCGGATGCGGTGTACCTGGTGGAAACCAAGGCACAAGCGCAAACCATTCACCCCAACGTGCAGCGCAAGCTCAAAGCCGCACTGGCGTGGTGCGAGCGCATCAACAACCTGAGCGCCGAGCAGCGCGGCGGCGCACCGTGGCATTACGTGCTGCTGGCGGAAAACGTGGTTTACGAGTGGCAAGGCAAAGGCGCACGCCTGGCGGAGTTGCTGAGTTACGCCCGGCTGAGGCCGCTGGCAGAAGCGTCGCTACAGGAGCGTTTGCTGTAAAAATAGTAATCAAATCGGCCTCTAGCCCATACAGGACGTGCGCAAGCAGCTATCAATTCAATAGCAAAAAACCACCTACCGCAACCCATCCCACAGCAGTTTCACGCCGGTCAGAAACATACCGGCGTACAAAAACCGGTAAAACAGCACCTGGCTGATGCGCCGGGCCAGGCGCACGCCCACCCACACGCCGATCGGGGCAATGGGCAGCAGCACCAGCGACGTGGCCATGTTGCGCAGGTCCAGGAGGCCCAACAGGCCATAGGGAATCCACTTGCTCAGGTTCACCACAAAGAAGAAAAACGCCATGGTGGCGGTGAACTTGATGGGCGACAGGCGCAGCGGAATCACATAGGCGCTGATGGGCGGGCCACCCGCGTGAGCGATGAAGCTGGTAAAGCCCGAGGTGGTGGTGAGCAGCGCGCCCAGCCACTTGGGCGGCGGCGCGCTGTCGGGTTGGGGCGGAAACAGCAAGCGCTGCGCCAAAAACAGCAGCGTAAAGCCGCCCACGATGGCCGCCACCGTAGACGGGTTCAGCACTTTGAACAACAAGGCACCCACGCCGACACCCAGCACGCCAAATGGGAGCAGGAATTTGAGCAGCTTGAGATCAAAGTCCTTGCGGAACGCCGCCATGCCCAGCAGGTCCATCAGCAGCAGCACCGGCATCAAAATGGCGGCCGCCTCGGGCACCGTCACCACCAGCGCCATCATGGGCACGGCCAAAGAGCCAAAGCCCGCGCCAAAGCCGCTTTTGCTAACGCCCAGCAGCAGCACGGCGGGGATGGTGACCGCGTAAAACGCGGGATCAGTGATAAGAGGAAACGGCAAGAAAATTCCAATCAAATAAGCCTGTAGCCCCCGTAGGCATTGCGCAAGCAGCTACAAATACTATAGCAATAAAACCGCAGTCAGCGCCAGGGTATTGCCAGTGGGCCGCCAAGTGGCCGTGTTAACCTAGCGCCATGTTCAATCCATCCCAAGCCGACGTTCGTCGTTTTTTTTGCTCCATCTACACCAAGGCCCGCACGGGCGTTGCGCTGGAGGCTCTTGAAACCATCGCAAACCAATGGATGGATGAGCACCCCGAATACCATGCAGATTTTGCCGACGTAGAGACCGCGCTGCAAACCAACTACGAGGCCCAAGAGGGGCGCACCAATCCGTTTTTGCACCTGTCCATGCACTTATCTATCAGCGAGCAGTGCAGCATTGACCAGCCGCGCGGCATCCGCCAGGCGGTGGAGTTGCTCACCCACAAACGCGACTCCCTGCACGATGCGCACCACGAGGCCATGGAGTGCCTGGGAGTCATGCTGTGGGAGAGCCAGCGCGCCGGTCGCCCACCGGACGGCAACGCCTACATTGACTGCGTGCAACGCCACGCAACCAAAGACTAAAAAGAAAAGCCGCTCTTGAGCGGCTTTTTTGCGGGTGCAAGTGGCAAAGATTATTTGAAGCGGCTTTGCGGCACGGTCTTGAGATCGCTTGGCAGGCTGCCGACATAGTTGGCCAGTTCTTTCAATTCTGCATTCGAGAATTGCTTGGCGATGCCGCCCATGATGGCGTTGCCACGACCCACCAGTGCATTAGGTTCCGCCTTGTAGGCTTTCAGCGCGACAAACAGGTAGTCTTTGTGCTGGCCAGAAATTTTGGGGTAGGACGGGTCGATGGGCTTGCTGAAGCTTTCGCCATGGCAGGAGGCACACGCGCCTTTGGTCACCAGTGCTGCCACGCGGGCAGAACCGTCAGCCGCTTTTGCCAGGGGTGCAGCACCGTCCACCACGCCACTGGCGGAGTAGTATGCAGCAACATCGGCGATGTCTTGCTCAGTCAAGGAATCAGCGATGCCGCGCATGGTGGGGTGGCGACGCTCCCCTTTTTTGTAGGCGTTCAAGGCGGAGGTGATGTAGGCCGCGCCCTGGCCCGAAATCATGGGGACTTTGTGGATCTCAGGAAAGCTGGCTTGGTATCCCTTGATACCATGACAGCCAATGCACATGGCGATTTTGTTCTCGCCGGCCGTGGCATCACCCTTAACCTCTTGGGCGTTGGCGGCGAATGTGGTCGCACAAGCGACAACCAGAACAGACAGTGATGACAGGAATTTATGCATTTTGAGAGGACAATCAATCAATGTTTGAGATGGATCAAACATTCATTATATCGACCAAGATTCCTTCGCATAACCTAAACGTCGTTTCCTTTTATCAAACCCGCACCATGAAATTCCAAGGTACAAAAAACTACGTCGCCACCCAGGATTTGATGTTGTCCGTGAATGCAGCCATCACGTTGCAGCGCCCGCTCTTGGTCAAGGGCGAGCCCGGAACCGGCAAGACCATGCTGGCAGAGGAAGTGGCCGAGGCCCTGAACATGCCGCTGCTGCAGTGGCACATCAAATCCACCACCAAGGCGCAACAGGGCCTGTATGAATACGACGCCGTGAGCCGCCTGCGCGACTCGCAACTGTCCGACGTGGACGGCGGCGAGCGCGTCAAGGACATCAACAACTACATCGTCAAGGGCGTGCTGTGGCAGGCGTTCACTACCGACCAGCCGGTAGCATTGCTGATTGACGAGATCGACAAGGCCGACATCGAGTTCCCCAACGACTTGCTGCGCGAAATCGACCGCATGGAGTTTTATTGCTACGAGACCCGCCAGCTGATCAAGGCCAAGCACCGCCCGCTGGTGTTCATCACCTCCAACAACGAAAAAGAACTGCCTGACGCCTTTTTGCGCCGCTGCTTCTTCCACTACATCAAGTTTCCCGATGCCGCGACCATGCAAAGCATCGTGGATGTGCACTTCCCAGGGCTGAAGAAAGAACTGCTGGCAGCCGCCATGAAGACCTTCTTTGATGTGCGCAACCTGCCCGGCCTCAAGAAGAAACCCTCCACCAGTGAGCTGCTGGACTGGCTCAAACTGCTGCTGGCCGAAGACATCCCGTTGGAAACCCTGCAGACCAAGGACGACAAAATGGCCGTGCCGCCGCTGGTGGGTGCGCTGCTCAAAAACGAGCAAGATGTCACGCTGTTCGAGAAGCTGATGTTCATGCAACGCCACAACCGTTAAGCCGCCCCATGAAAAACAACCTTTGGCTGGAAGGCCTGTCTGACGCCATTGGCTTTGTCGGTGGAGCGCTACTGGGCTTTTGGGTCGGGCGTCTGCTGGGCCTGGACATTTTTGCCGCCGGTTATGGCAACGCCAGCATCGGCGGCATTGTGCTGGTGGGCTTGGGCGGCGGTCTGGGCTTGCAGCTCGCCCGTCGCTGGCGTGCAAGCCAAGCCAACAAGAAACAAGATTGAAGGGTGCCGCTATGGCGTTTGTAGAACCCGTCATCTTGAGTGCGCGTGGCGTGACCCTGGCTCCGCTGGCGCTTGGTCACGAAGCAGGGCTGCGCGCAGCAGCCGCAGACGGCGCGCTGTGGAATATCCGGGTGACCTCGGTGCCGGCACCTGAGCACACACAAAAATACATTGAAGATGCGCTGGCCATGCGCGAGGCGGGAAACCGCTTTGCCTTCTGCGTGAGCAACACCACCACCGGACAGGTGCTGGGCTGCACCAGCTACCACGACATCGTGCCTGCCGTAAAGCGGGTGGAGATTGGCTGGACCTGGTACGCCACAAGCCACCAACGCAGCCACGTCAACACCACCGCCAAACTGCTGCTGCTCACCCATGCGTTTGAGGCCCTGGGCTGCAATGTGGTGGGCTGGCGCACGGATAACTTTAACTTTGCGTCCCAAGCCGCCATAGAACGCCTGGGTGCCAAGCGCGATGGCGCGATCCGGGGCCACACCCTGCGCCGTGACGGCACCATTCGCGACACGGTCATGTATAGCATGCACGCGGGCGAATGGCCCGAGGCCAAAGCACAGCTGCTTTATTTGCTGGAGCGCCCGCGCCCGGCTTGAGCCGGAGGGAGCCGCCTACGCCACTATGGTGGTGATTTCGAGTTCGAGTGCAAGTGCGTCAACGGCCACAACGTGTGATTCGGGGACGATTTCACGCAGTTTTTCGATGATGCGAGCGCCGTACGAGGGCCCGTTCTTCTTTGCGATCAGGCGTGCGGCAACGATGACGTTGTGCATGAATTCCATCTCGCCGTCACTGGTGTGAATGGATACCGCCATGGCCGATGCGTCCATGTCGCGCATCAGCTGCAACATATCGACCATGTACATTTTGGTGCCCGCCAATGAGCGGCGCGACGTCGACTTTGGCTGCGATTGGATAGCGGCGGGTGGTGGCGCGACCGGGGGCACCGCCACGGGCTGTGGCACCTTGGCGACAGCAACTTCTTCCTGTAAATAGCCAGCCTCCAGCAGCCGCGCAATGTCGGCGTCTACGGACCGACCCACCATCTCGCCCATGGCCGCAACAGAACGCGTACCATTGGCAAGTATCATCAGTTGGCGCTCCCGAGGATTGATGTCGGGGTCTCGCCGCTGCAGTGCGTCCTTTCCTTTTTCTGTTTTTATCAATGACATGATTAACCCTCAAATTTGTCCAATCGGGAAGCCTATCAAAGCAAGATGAAAGTCTTGTGACAAACAATTCGCGCCAACCATGCTGCTTGATTTTTTTTACACCCTGCGTTCGGCAAAGCTGCCTGTATCGGTCAAGGAATACCTGACCCTGCTGGAAGCCTTGAAAAAAGGGGTGGTCGGCCCCAACGTGCCCGAGCCGCAAGCGGGTGAAGCGCCAGTGGGCTACAAAATCGACGATTTTTATTACCTGAGCCGCACCACACTGGTGAAGGACGAGAAACATTACGACAAGTTCGACCGTGCCTTTGCCGCCTACTTCAAGGGCGTGGAAATGGTGGCAGATTTCACCAAGGAAATTCCGCAGGAGTGGCTGCGCAAGAACCTGGAAGGCATGCTGAGCCCCGAAGAACTGGCCAAGCTGCAGGCGCTGGGCTGGGACGAGCTGATGGAGACGCTAAAAAAACGCTTGGAAGAACAAAAGGAGCGCCACGAGGGCGGCTCCAAGTGGATCGGCACCGGTGGCACCTCGCCGTTTGGTGCCTATGGCAACAACCCGCAAGGCATCCGCATTGGCCAGGACAAGAGCCGCAACAAGAGCGCGGTGAAGGTGTGGGACCAGCGCGCCTACAAAGACTACGACGACACACAGGAGCTGGGCACCCGCAATATCAAGGTAGCGCTGCGCCGCCTGCGCAAATTTGCCCGCGAAGGCCATGAAGACGAGCTGGACCTGGACGAGACCATCAGCAAGACCGCAGCCAATGCGGGCTACCTCGACATCAAGATGCGCCCCGAGCGGCACAACAACGTCAAGGTGCTGCTGCTCATGGACGTGGGTGGCACCATGGACGAGCACATCACCCGGGTGGAAGAGCTGTTCAGCGCCACCAAAACCGAGTTCAAGCACCTGGAGTTTTATTACTTCCACAATTGTGTGTACGACTTCATGTGGAAGAACAACCGCCGCCGCTTTGCGGAAAAGTTCGAAACCTTTGACATCATCCGCAAGTACAACAAAGACTACAAGCTGATCTTTGTGGGCGACGCCACCATGAGCCCGTACGAGATTTTGCAGCCCGGCGGCAGCGTGGAATACAACAACGCCGAGGCCGGTGCGGAGTGGCTGCAACGCCTGACCAGCGCCTTCCCCAAGTTTGCCTGGATCAACCCTGAGCCCCAGGGTGTGTGGCAGTACCGCCAGAGCATCAGTGTGATCCAGCAGCTCATGCACAACAAGATGTACCCGCTGACGCTGAAAGGGCTGGAAGAGGCGATGCGCCAGCTGACGAAGTAAGGTGAAGCCCGCCATGTCGGCGGGGCCTTACAATCGCCGCCAGTCTCGCTGTAGTTCAATGGATAGAACGAGTGCCTCCTAAGTGCTAGATACAGGTTCGATTCCTGTCAGCGGGACCATCTACCGAGCGGGTCGAACTGTCGGCATCACCTAAGCGCGAGCTGCCTTTGCCACCTTAGTTGCTATTAAATAAATAGCTGCTCACGCTTATCCCTCGGGGCCTAGAGGCACTTTTCACTACTTTTTCCCGAACAAGCGCGCGAAAAATCCAACCGAAGCAGGCGTGGTCCGCACCTCCTGTGAGCGGGTGACGGCTTGGCCCGCATGACTGTCGTGCCACTTTCCAAAGCGCAGGTCATGGGTCATGATGTGCCCGATCAGCCACTTGTTCAGAAAGCGTCGCAGCTCCTGCACGCGGTCCTCGGTCCAAGCGTCCCCGTTACCCAGAAAATCGGCTACCTGTGCGGCAAACTCTTCATGCAATTTCAGGTGCTGTTCGAATGCGGGGTAGCCGCTTTTTTCCATCAAGTCCTGCTCGTTGGAAAAGTGCGTAACCACATAGTCCAGCAACTCTTCCACAGTCTGGTCCACGGACGCCAGGTTCAACGCCCGCACCAAGGTGAACAGGTGCCTGTGTTCCTGATCCACTTGGGCGACACCAATTTTGAATCCATCACGCCACTCGATGACATAGGGTGCTTTTTTGACCTCTGCTACTTCAGTCATGGGTTTTCCTTTTTTAAATCGTTGGCAAAACTGTACGCTGCAATGCAACATAGGGTAAGCCCTCAATTCACACGAATGACATATTGTTGAGCTACGTCAAATGCATGGAACGGCATGACGCCAAACCCTTCGCTAACGGGGCGCAACCCGCAAGGTACGGCTGAGCAGCATCACCGGAATCAGCCCCACCAGTACCAGTGCCAGGCACGGCAAAGCGGCCTCGCCCAGACGCTCATCACGGGCCAATTGGTAGGCCACAACCGCCAGCGTGTCGCTGTTGAACGGCCGCAGCACCAAAGTTGCGGGCAACTCCTTCATCACGTCCACAAAGACCAGCAGGGCAGCAACTGCCGTGGAGCGCTGAAGCAAGGGCCAATGCACGCGCGCCAGCAGGGCCGCATCACCAGCCCCCAGCATGCGCGCCGAATCGTCCAGGCTTTGGGGCAGACGTGCGTAGCCGCTTTGCAGGGATTGCAGCGCCACCGCGCAGAACCGCACCAAATAGGCCCAGACAATGCCCAGCGCAGTCGCAGTGACCAAGTAGCCCACCCGCAGCTCTGGTGCCCAGGCCTGCAACCAGCCGACCGGCAACAACAAGCCCACCACCACTACCGCGCCGGGTATGGCATAGCCCAGCCCCGCCAACTGGGCCGCAGCGCGGGGAACCCAATGCTGGCTGCGCCGTGCGCTAAAGGCCAGCATCAGCGCCAGGGCAACCGCCAACACCGAGGTGATGGTGGCAAGGCGCACGCTGTTCATCGCCCACTGCCCAAATCGCGCCCACGGCAAATCACCCCACTGCTCCAGCAGAGGCCTGAACATGAACAGCACGGGCAATACAAACCCCATCAGAATCGGCGTTGCACACAGCAACCAAAGGTAGCCGCTATGGCGACCGGACAAGACCACGGGCTGAGCGTCCATCACGCCCGCGCGTGCGCCCTTGGTCACGGCAAAGCGCATGCGCTTTTGCGCCCGGTGTTCCAGCCATAACAACAATGCAACCAATGCCAGCAGCATGGTTGCCAACTGGGCGGCAGCGATGCGGTTGTCCATCGACAGCCAGGCCTTGTAAATGCCGGCGGTAAAGGTCTGGATGCCAAAGTAGCTGGAAACGCCAAAGTCGGCCAGGGTTTCCATCAGCGCCAAGGCAACGCCTGCGGCAACCGCAGGGCGGGCCAGAGGAAGCGCCACCTCGCGCATACGCCGCCCCAACGGAGCACCCATCAAGCGGGCGGCCTCCATCAGATGCGAGGCCCGTTCACCCAACGCCGTACGGGCTAGCAAATATACATAGGGATACAAGGAAAAAGTAAACACCCATGCCGCGCCGCCAATGCTGCGCACTTCGGGAAACATGCGGCCCTCGGTTTGTAGCAAGCTGCGCAAGGTGGTTTGCAGGGGGCCACTGAACTGCAAAAAATCGGTGTACGCGTAGGCGACCACATAGGCCGGCATGGCCAGTGGAAGCAGCAATGCCCACTCAAAGAGCCGACGGCCCGGAAAATCGAACAGGGTGACAGCGACGGCCGTCGAAAGCCCCACGGCCACCACACCCACAGCCACCATCAAGCTCAATCGTACGGTGGTCCAAAGGTACTCGGGCAAAACGGTGCCACCCATCTCCATCAAAATCGCGCGGGCTTGTCCTGCCGGGTCACCAAAGGGCAACCAGGAGGCAACGACCGCCAGCACCGGCAGCATCAGCGCCATGACGATCAGCAACAAAAACAGGCGGATGGGCCGCGATGAGGGCATGAAATAGGTCAGATTGAAAAGGGATGAGTGGAAGCGCTGGCCACCGGGCCAAATGAGAATTGTAAGCATCTACAATTCAAAACATGTTTTTGGAAGTCTCCCATCTGCAAGTGCATTACGCTGGTCGCCCACAGGCGGCCGTGCAAGACGTTTCATTCGGACTGCGGGCCGGTGACATTGGGGTTTTGATCGGACCATCCGGCTGCGGCAAGACCACCTTGCTGCGCGCCGTGGCCGGGCTGGAGAGCGCCAGTGCGGGCCAGATCCGGCTGTCGGGGCACACGGTCAGCAATGCGCAGTCCAGCGTGCCGGCTGAAAAGCGGCGCATTGGCATGGTGTTCCAGGACTACGCGCTGTTTCCGCATCTGGATGTGGGCCGCAATGTGGCTTTTGGCATTCACCACCTGCCCAAACCGGAGCGCGCGGCACGGGTGGCGGAGGTTCTGGAATGGGTTGGCCTGAGCGGTGCCGAGCAGCGATTCCCGCATGAGCTTTCCGGCGGGCAACAGCAACGCGTGGCGATGGCCCGGGCGCTGGCCCCCAAACCGCAATTGCTGCTGCTGGACGAGCCTTTTTCGAACTTGGATGTGGACTTGCGCGAGCGCCTGGCCCACGAAGTGCGCGGCATTTTGAAGGCAGCAGGTGCCACCGCCCTGTTTGTCACCCACGACCAACTCGAAGCATTTGCCATTGGCGACATGATTGGTGTGATGCACGAAGGTGCACTGCACCAGTGGGACGACGCCTACACGCTGTACCACCGCCCGGCCACGCGGTTCGTGGCCGAATTCATCGGCCATGGCGTATTTGCTCCCGCTTCCCTGAGCGAAGTGGATGGCCAGACTGTTGTGGACACGCCGCTGGGACAACTTCAGGACGTAGCTGAATGCCCGCTGGCGTCCGCCTTCCCGGGCGGGCAATGCGATGTGCTGCTACGGGCCGATGACATCGTGCACGACGACCACGCCCCGGTGATGGCCCAAATCACACGCAAGGCTTTTCGTGGTTCGGAGTTTTTATACACCTTGCGCTTGGCCAGCGGCCTCACCGTCATGGCCCATGTGCCCAGCCACCACGACCACACCCTTGGAGAGTGGATCGGTATACGGGCCCAGGTGGACCATGTTGTGATGTTCAACCGGGAAGCTTGACCTCACCGCGCAATTCCACAATGGTGGAGCGCAAATCTGACGCCCAAGCCCGTCGATCGCGACCTGCCGCCACCTGCAATGCGCCAAAATTAAGCACCGCGACGACCCCCTCGGCGCGCAAGGTGCGCCAGATGGATTGCACCAGCGTATCGTCACCTATATAGCAAGGCGCGAAACTCACTGCACCTGTGGTCTCATCGGCAAAATGCAACGCCACTGGCTGCACCGGTGCACCGGCAGAGATGGCGGCTTGCAACAGGTTGGCATGAAAGGGGAGCACTTGCGCGCCGTCGCCGGTGGTGCCTTCAGGGAAAACGGCCAGAATATCGCCTTGCCGCAGACACTCCGCCATGTGGTGCACCACCCGCATGGCATCCCGGCGCGACTCCCGTTCAATAAACAGGGTGCCAGCCCCGCTAGCCAGGGTCCCCACCAGGGGCCATTGCTTTAATTCGGATTTGGATACAAACCGGCAATGGCGCGCTGCATGCAGCACCATGATGTCCAACCACGAGATATGGTTGGCCGCCAACAGCACGGGACCCACTTCGGCAGGCACCCCTTTTACTATCAATTTAATAGCTAGCCGCGCAAGCAGCTCTATGGCCCAGGCCTGAATTCGTTCTTCTTTTTGCACAGAAGACAGTCGCGGGAAAGTGACCCGCACAGTCCAGGCGCCCACCAACACATGGGCCAAAACACGGCCTGAACGCCAGCAGGCAAGCAGCAGTTTCGAAGGTCCACCAGCCATCACGCGCGGCCGCGCCGGTCGATCAAGCGACATAGGCGAGGTGCCCACCCACCAAGGTGGCACGCACCTGACCCGGCAGCTCGTAGCCCCCAAATGGCGTGTGCTGACCCTGGCTGCGCAATGAGGAGGGCGTCACCGTCCAAGTTGCGTCGGGGTCAAACACACAAATATCCGCCACTCCACCGACCATCAAGCGCCCGCTGCTGTGCGCCAAAGGCCCCAACGCCGCGCCCAGTACGCCAGCGGGTTGACTGGTAACCACCGCCAGCGCACGCTCCAACGCGATACCGCTTTCTTTCGCCCACTTGCAGGCAAGACTCAGCAACAACTCCAGCCCGGTGGCCCCCGGCTCACTTTCGGCAAAAGGCAGCGCTTTTTCGTCCTCCCCCACCGGGGTGTGGTCCGACACCAGTGCATCAATGCACCCGTCGGCCAGCGCGGCACGCAAGGCATCGCGGTCACGCTGCTGGCGCAAGGGCGGGTTCAGTCGCATGCGGCTGTCGAAGTAGCCGATGTCCAAGTCGGTCAGGTGCAAGGAGTTGATGCTGACATCACAGGTAACAGGCAAACCTTCGGCCTTGGCCTGACGCACCAACGCGACTCCGGCCGCACTGCTCAAACGGCACAGGTGTACCCGTGCGCCGGTGGCGCGAACCAGCTCGAAGATGGTGTGCAAGGCAATGGTTTCTGCGGCCACCGGAATGCCGCTCAAACCCATGCGGGTGGCCAAGGGGCCGCTGGCGGCCACTCCTTTACCCAAGTGCAGCTCTTGCGGGCGCAACCAGACCGAAAACCCGAAAGTACTGGCGTACAGCAGGGCGCGCTGCATGACCTGCGTGTTGGCCAGGGGCACTTCAGCCTGACTGAAGCCCACGCATCCGGCCTCGGTCAACTCCAGCATTTCTGTAAGCACCTCACCTTTCAAGCCACGGGTCAACGCACCCAGCGGGAACACGCGCGCTTGCTGCAAGCGCTGCGCACGGTGGCGCAGCATTTCCACTAACCCCGCCTCGTCCAGCACCGGCTCGGTATCGGGCGGGCACACCACGCTGGTCACACCACCGGCCACGGCTGCGGCCATCTCGGACGCCAGCATGCCCTCGTGTTCATGGCCCGGCTCACGCAGGCGAACTGCCAGATCAACCAGGCCGGGCATGACAATGCAGCCCGATGCCTCAATGGTCGAGTCTGGAGAGAAATCTGCGGGAACACCCCCCATCGCAAGAATTTTTCCATCGGCAATCGCAAGATCGGCTAAGGTGTTTTTTTGCGTTGCGGGGTCAATGATTCGACCGCCTTTGATCAAAATTTTCATGCTTCATTCCCCGCCACAATGCTCATCACAGCCATACGTACCGCAATGCCAAAGGTGACCTGCGGCAAGATGACGCTCTGTTTGCCGTCCACCACCGCAGAGTCAATCTCGACGCCCCGATTGATAGGCCCGGGGTGCATGACGATGGCGTCTGGCTTGGCCAACTGCAGTTTTTCGGGGGTCAGTCCGTAGCTCTTGAAAAACTCATGCGAAGACGGCAGTAGCGCGCCACTCATCCGCTCGTTTTGCAGGCGCAGCATGATGATGACGTCACAACCGCGAATGCCCTCTTCAAGCGTGTGGCACACCCGCACACCCATTTGAGCCATATCCGAAGGCACCAGCGTTTTGGGCCCAACGACGCGCACTTCGGCACAGCCCAAGGTGGTCAGGGCGTGAATGTCCGAGCGTGCCACCCGTGAATGCAGCACGTCACCCACGATAGCCACCGTGAGGTTGGAAAAATCCTTCTTGAAATGCCGGATGGTGAACATGTCCAGCAGGCCCTGAGTTGGGTGCGCATGGCGACCGTCACCGGCGTTGATGACGTGCACATGCGGTGCCACATGCTGGGCGATCAAATACGGCGCGCCAGATTCACCGTGGCGCACTACGAACATGTCGGCAGCCATGGCACTCAGATTGGCGATGGTGTCCAGCAGCGACTCGCCTTTGGAGGCTGAAGAGCGCGCGATATCCAGGTTGATCACATCCGCCGAGAGGCGCTTGGCCGCGATCTCAAAAGTGGTGCGGGTGCGGGTGGAGTTCTCAAAGAACAGGTTGAACACGCTCTTGCCGCGCAACAGGGGCACCTTTTTGACTTCGCGGTCATTGAGCGAAACAAAATTGGTCGCGGTGTCCAAAATATGGGTCAGGATGCTTTTTGGCAAACCTTCTATCGACAACAGGTGGACCAACTCCCCATTTTTATTGAGCTGCGGGTTGCGCTTGTAGAGCATGGATCAGGCTCCTTTCACGTTAAAGCTGAACACACCCGCGTCACTGCGCGCCAGAGACAAAGATTGTTTTTCACCAAGGGCCACCCGGGCGGCGGCAAAGTCGGCCTGCATCGGCAACTCGCGCCCGCCCCGGTCCACCAGCACGGCCAGCTTCACGCTGGCGGGACGTCCGTAATCAAACAACTCGTTGATCACCGCCCGAATGGTGCGCCCGGTGTACAAAACATCATCCAGCACCAGAATATGGGCACCGTTGACATCAAACGGCAGCACCGTTTGGGCACTGGCGGACAAGCCACGTTGGGCAAAGTCGTCGCGGTGCATGGCCGATGAAATCGTCCCCACCGCCTCGCTTAGGTTTAAATCTTTTTGCAAGCGTTCTGCCAGCCAGGCACCGCCCGAAGTGACGCCGACCAGGCGCGTATCTGGGCCACAAATCATTTGCACCCCGCGCAATAGCTCACGGTACAGCGCCTCCGCATCCAATGCCAATGTACTCACGCCAGACTCCTCAAAAACTGTTCCAAAATAATGCAGGCAGACGCCGCGTCGGCATCTTTAGCCCCCGAAGAGAGCGCCTCGGTGGTGCTGTAACGCTCATCGACCTCAAACACCGGCAAACCAAAACGGCCATGCAATTGGCGCCCGAACTTTTTGGCACGCACCGTATTTTCATGCGCAGCACCGTCTGGGTGGTAGGGCACACCGATCACGATGGCATCAGGTTGCCACTCCCGGAGCCGCTGCGCAATGTGGTCAAACCGCGCACCGCCTTGCGCATGTATTGAGCCTTGGGCTTGCGCCGTTCCCATCAGGCGGTTGCCAACCGCAACGCCGGTGCGTTTTTGGCCAAAGTCAAACGCGATAAACGTACTGAGTGTGCTGGGCACGGGCACCGCCTCGCAGGCGAGTGGCGCATTGCTCATGCGTGACCCACCTGGGTCGAAATCATCCAGGCCTGCAAGCCCAACAGGGCCAGCGCCTTGTCGTAGCGCTGGTCGATGGGGGTGTCGAAGATAACTGACTGATCGGCGTCGACCGTGAGCCAGCTATTGGCCCCCAATTCCGCCTCCAGTTGCCCTTCGCCCCAGGATGAGTAGCCCAGCGACACCAGTACCTTGTGCGGACCAGCCCCGCCCGACAAGGCGTCAAGCACGTCTTTGGAGGTGGTCATCTCCAGCCCGCCAGGTATCTTCATGGTGGACGCAAACAGGGATTGCTCAACGCCATCTTGTGCAGCAATGGATTGCTCGTGCAGCACAAAACCGCGTTCACCTTGCATGGGACCCCCCAAAAAGACCGGATTTTCGCTTAGGTCAGTCCGCAGCAAGGGGAGATTCACTTTGGCAAAAAGTGCTGCCATGTTGAAGTCTGCGGGCTTATTGATCACCAAGCCCAAAGCACCTCGCGCGGTGTGCTCGCACACATAGACCACGCTCTTGGTAAATATTGCATCTACCAATCCGGGCATTGCAATCAAGAAATGATTCGTGAGGTTGATGGGTGCAGAATCGCCAGTCATATTTCCATTTTAGCGGGTGCCATGCAGACTCAATTTAAGACCGGACTGGTTTGGTTTCGCCGTGACTTGCGTGCGCACGACAATGCAGCCCTCAGCGCCGCCTTGAGCAGTTGCGCGTCGGTGCACTGCGTTTTTGTTTTCGATCGCGAGATTTTGGACACCCTCCCCCGCGTCGACCGGCGCGTGGAGTTCATTCGTGACTCGCTGGCCGAGTTGGATGCCAAGCTGCGCGAACTGGCGGGCAAACCCAATGCGGGTTTGATCGTCAAACACGGATGGGCGACTGAAGACATTCCCGCGTTGGCATCGGAATTGGGGGCTGACGCGGTATTTGCCGCGCGTGACTATGAACCACAGGCGCTTGCGCGGGACGCGAAAGTTCTGTCCGTACTGACCGCTCAGCACATCAGCCTGACATTGATCAAAGATCACGTTATTTTTGAAGAGCGGGAGGTGTTGACCCAAACCGGCAAACCCTACGGCGTGTTCACGCCTTACAAACGTGCGTGGTTGGCCCGCCTGGGCGACGTGCCGCCACCCGTCCATTCGATTGGTATGCAACCGCCCGCGCTAGCAGAGCGCCCCATTCAATATGCGGCACCTGTGCCGTCGTTGGATTCACTGGGGTTCGTGCGGTCGAACTTGGCGCAACTGCATATCAAGCCAGGGGTTACAGGCGCAAACACCCTGCTGGATGATTTTTGGGAGCGCATGGATGACTACGACCAGACGCGCAACTTTCCATCGGTCAAGGGGCCCAGCTATTTGGGAGTGCATTTGCGATTTGGCACCATCTCCGTTCGGCATTTGGTGGGTTTGGCCCTGCAAAGGCAGCTACAAGGAAGCGACGGAGCGGCCGTGTGGCTGAGTGAATTGGCGTGGCGGGACTTCTATTTTCAAATTCTGGCCAATTTTCCCCACGTCGCAACTGGCGGCTACAAGCAGGAATACGATCGGATTCAATGGGAACAGGGAGAACATGCGCAGACGCTCTTTCAAGCGTGGTGCAATGGCATAACCGGCTACCCGCTGGTGGATGCCGCCATGGCCCAGTTGAACCAGACCGGCTACATGCACAACCGCTTGCGCATGGTGGCGGGCAGCTTCCTTGTCAAACACTTAGGGCTGGACTGGCGCTGGGGTGAGCGGTATTTTGCTGAAAAACTGAATGACTTTGACCTCTCCGCCAATAACGGAGGGTGGCAGTGGGTAAGCTCCAGCGGGTGCGACGCGCAACCCTACTTTCGCATATTCAACCCCGTAACCCAAAGCGAGAAGTTTGATGCACAGGGAAAATTCATCAAGCGTTATCTGCCCCAGCTCGCCTTGCTGGACGCCAAATCCATACACGCGCCTTGGTTGGCCAAGCCTGCCGCATTGACGGCGGCAGGAATTGAGTTGGGCCGGGACTACCCGAGACCTATCGTGGACCACGCTGTAGCGCGGGCAACCACGCTACAGCGCTACTCGGTCATCCGCAAAGAAGATCAGACTTCGGCCAGCGAGGAGCAGTAACCGCGAACGAGACCCAGAAGCTCGTCCTCGGAGTAGGGTTTGCCCAAGTAATGGTCAACGCCCAATTTCTTCGCGTGCTCACGGTGCTTCTCGGCAATGCGGGACGTGATCATGATAATGGGGAGATCTCGCAACCGTGCGTCGCCGCGTATATTGCGCGTAAGGTCAAACCCGTCCATCTTGGGCATTTCAATATCGGACAGCACCAGCGCGGGTTTTTCCTCCAGAAGTCTTTCCAGCGCTTGTAGTCCATCAGCGGCCAGAGCAACCCTATAGCCCTCGCGCTTAAGAAGACGCTGAGTCACACGCCGCACCGTAATCGAATCGTCAACCACCAGAATGAGCGGTGCCTGGTCCGCTGGATTCAGCCAAGCTGGGCTTTTGGCGCTCTCGCTCTCGGTTGCGTTGGGCGCTGCGGCAGCCAAAGAGCGCAGCTGTCTGGCCTGCGCACCATACACGGTTGCGAGCGCAACGGGGTTGTAGATCAAGACCACAGCGCCGGATGCGAGCACCGACATCCCGGCGAGCCCCGGCAATCGTGCCAACTGCGGGCCAAGATTCTTCACCACCACCTCTCGGTTGCCCAAGATTTCATCCACGTGGACGGCGATTCGTTGACCGGCGCTTCGCAAAATCGCCACGGGCAATGTTTTGCTTGCGGCCTCATTGCTGCGCCCGGAGACCTGTAACAAAGCCCCCGCCCAGAAGAACGGAATAGTCTGACCACCGACCTCAAATCCATCACTCTTATATGACTGGTCCAGCACGGCAGCAGGGACCCGCAAAACGGTCTCAATCAAGTTGGTGGGCACGCCAATCGTAAATTCACCCATGCGCAACATCACCACTTGCGTCACTGCAGTGGTCAGGGGCAGTACCAGCTTAAACGTGGTGCCCTGGCCCTTGACGGTCGTGGTTTCGATACGACCGCCAAGCGAGGTCACTTCGGACCGAACCACATCCATGCCAATGCCGCGTCCTGCCAGCTCCGTGACCTGATCCGCAGTCGTGAATCCAGGCATGAAGATCAAGTTGGCAGCATCACTGTCGGATAAAGATTCGCCGGCCGCAAGCACGCCATTGGCAATTGCCTTGGCGTAGATTCGGTCCAGATGCAGGCCTTCGCCATCGTCGGTGAATGACACGGAGACGTCGTTACTTTCCTGATGCACCTGAATGGTGATAGTGCCAGCGCCTGGTTTGCCCGCACTTGCGCGGTCGGGCATTTTCTCGATACCGTGCACCACCGCATTTCGAAGCATGTGCTCAAACGCTGGTGCCATACGATCCAAGACCCCGCGATCCATTTCAATGGAACCACCCACAATATCAAGCTTCACTTGCTTCGCCGTATCTTTTGCGGCCTGTCGTACGACACCGTACAGCCGTTCCGAAATGCTTTCAAACTCGACCATGCGCGTGCGCAGCAGATCCCGCTGCAACTCACGGGCCTGTCGCCCTTGCGCAATCAGATCATCTTCCGTGCCATCGATCGACCGCTGCAAATTACGCTGCACCGTAGCAACGTCATGCACTGACTCTGCCATCATGCGGGTGAGCTCCTGTACCCGCGTGAACCGGTCAAACTCCAGTGGATCGAATGCCTGCGCGGAGTCTTTGGTTTGCGCCAAGCGCGACTGCATCTGCGACTCGGACTGCAACTCCACGTCTCTGAGTTGCTGACGCAAGCGTTCCAAATTACCACCAAGCTCGTCCAGCGACGCGCGCACCTGAACCAGCCTTGCATCCATCCGAGACCGGGTAATTAACACTTCCCCGGCTTGATTGACCAATCGGTCCAACAATTTCGAACGCACGCGCACCGACTGGTTGCCTGTCTGACGCAGCGGCGTCAACGCTTGCAGGGCGGCCGATGGCGGCGCATGAACCGTTGCACCCGCCGCGACGGACACAGGAACAGGCGCAGCTGTGGTTGGCGACGGCAATTCTGGAACGTCTTCCACTGCAGGTGCTTCACCCAAGGCTGCAAAAGCCGCCTGCATGTCATCAAGCCGCGTGAGCAGGGGTTCAAGCTGACTGGGCTGCAAAGACTCCGACCCAATCTGCTCAATACTGGATTCCATTCGGTGCGCCATTTCACCCAAACGCATGGCTCCGGCCAAACGGGCGCTGCCTTTCAGTGTGTGCAGAACCCGCAGCACTTCGCTGCGCGACTTCAATTGATCGGGCGCGGCCACCCATTGGCGCAACGAAGCGCTTAACAATGGCAGCAGTTCCGCGGCCTCTTCCTCAAAAATCGGATAGAGGTCGTCATCCAGATTGTCGATGGCATCAATGTCGTCGTCATGGGCGTGCGCCACATTCAATGGCGCAGCAACCATAGCCGGCACCATGGTGACAGGCTCATCCTTCAGCGCAACGGGCTCCTCTGCTTCTGCTTCTGCTTCTGCTTCTGCTTCTGCTTCTGCTTCTGCTTCTGCTTCTGCTTCTGCTTCTGCTTCTGCTTCTGCTTCTGCTTCTGCTTCTGCTTCTGCTTCTGCTTCTGCTGTCACGATATCGTCCAAATCGATCTCGAACTCAGCCTCGGGAAGAATATCGACTTCAGGCAATGCATCGATCTCTGCGTCCATCGTCGGAGCGGGGAATTCGGTGTCGATGATTGCATGCAACGCCGCCAATACCGCGGCATCCGACTCTTTAAGGAATCCAGCCGCGAACTGGTGCAGCAACCTGCGAATATCTTCAGCAGCATTCGTGAAGGCCTGCGCCAAAGCATCGTCGCCCTGCTGGTGCAATTGCACATGCAACAAGGCCTGCTCCAACGCCCGCGCCATTTCCGACAGCGCGGTAAAACCGACGGTGGCAGAGCTACCCAACAAGGAATGCGCCAGAACCACAACCGAGTCGGGCAATGGCTCATGGAACTCCAACGCCCACTCACTCAACTCCGTCTGTAAGCGACGCGACCATTCGTCGGCCTCGTTGAGATAAACGTTGTACAGCGGAATGCTCAGCCTGAGAGACCCAATCACCTTCACTTGCTCGTCATCTGCATCATCTGCATCATCCGCGTCAACCGCCGAAAGCTCCATCTCGGGAGACGCGACTGCGTCCTCCTCCATATCAACACGGTCGAGTGCCAGTGGATCCTCTGAAATCAGCGAGGGAGGCACACCTAGGCCCTGCAAATCTTGATCTGCGGCGTGCGCTTGCGGCTCAGCAACTGCGTCCTCAAGGACTTCAAGCGGACCGATATCTCCGAAATCGAAGTCGCCCATCTCAATTTCAGTGACTTCTGTCGCGCCCGCTGAACTCTCTTCCAAAGCGTTCACCTCAAGCGCCATGAACGCTTGCGTTGCCTCAAAACTGAGCGTCTGCGTCGCATCAAAGTCTGGATGTGCCTGTTCACGGTCCGGCAATAGGCCATCGAACAGTTGTGTGGATTCAAAATCCGTCTTGGGCTCTGCCCCATCAGACTCCAAGTCATCCGCAACCGCGACGACGGTCGGCGCAGGGAAGTCAAGCGTCGACGGTAACTCAAGCTCAATAAAGGTTGACAGCTCGTCTTCGTCGGGCACTGCGCCCGGCACCTCTTGCGTTGCGTTCTGGGCTGATTCGCTGGAAGAAGCCTCTTGATCGGGCGTATGCAGGGGAATCAACAAGTTATCCAGCCGCAGGCCATCAGATGATTTGCGGAAATCCAATGCACTCCATGGCGCGCCAGTATCTGCGGCAATATCTTCCACCCATCGCCCAAAAGCGTGCATTCCATCGCGGGCGGTGGCGATCAACTCATCACTGGCGGGGCGCTGGTCGGCCAACCAGGTATTGAGCAGTTGCTCATAGGACCATGCCGCCTCACCGAACTCGTTGAGCCCAACCATCCTTGAGCTGCCCTTGAGCGTGTGGAAGGCACGTCGCAAAATAGTTTGCTGCGCGAGATCCGAAGGATCCTGAGCCAGGGCACTGATCGCGACCAGACCGTCCCGAACCACTTCGCGCGCTTCATCCATGAAAATATCAAGAAGATCGTCATCTTCCCCGTCATCGGCGGCGTGCACATCAGGTGCTGTTGTCCGTGGCGCTACGACCGGAGCAGGCACTGACAGCGAACTCCGAATCGCAGGCGCGGCCATTAGCGGCACGCTTTCAGGTGGAGGCGAAGCCGGTGTCGGGGCAACCGCTTTCTCGCGACCCATCAACGGCTTGAGCTCCCCCAACTCCTCGTCATACACAAATAGCTTCTTGGCGAGTTCGCGCTGGTAACTCAACATGTCAATGAGGAAGCCCATCGCACCCAAGCTGTTCCCCAGCTTCTCAAAAATCCCCGTGCGTGCGCTGGCTTCATCGATGTCATCCACCAGGAACTGGTCGACACTGCCGCGCATGCGCAGGGCGGCCAAGGAAGGCTGATCCAGCCCCAACACGGAAAAAACTCCACGCATCTGCGCCAACTTAACTGGCAGCTCCCGCAGGGGGGCCTTATCCTGCGGATTCCTGAAAAATTGATCCAGTGATTTCTCGACATCGTTCAACGTCGTTCGCAACTCAGCCACTACGCTGCCCATGGTCTGACGGTCACTTACCCGGCGGTACAACTCCTCCATCCAGGCCTCCATGGGCTCCGGACTTCCCCCCGCGATCACACTTTCGAGACGATGCGCCAATCGCGAACCACGCTCTACCATGTGCGAGTCCGTAGGATCAAGGTCCTCGTATGCAGCTTCGAGGTACAGCACGGTGGTGGCAACTTCCATCGCCACGGATGGAACGGGCACCCCTGCAGCAGCCACGGTGGCCGCAATCGCACGCGACAAAGCGTGCGCAAGCTCGCCACTTTCAGGATGCAGCTTCACCATGGAGTCGGTCACTGCTGAAAATTGCTCTGCTACAGCCTTGAGCCGGTTGGTGTCTCCACCGGCGAGCGCAGACCAAGTCTCAGCCGCCGACGCGATGCGCTTTCGCGCCAAGACCAACAACGCTGGGTCAAAGCGACCAAACTGTACTTTTTCATAATCCGCTGGCTTTCCGCCGTCCAAGCCATAAGCGAGCCTAAGCGCGTTCAGCAGTGGTGCCTTCAGTGAAGGCTCTGGCACGGCCAAGGAGCAAAAGAAGAGCAAATCCAAAGCCAGGCGTTCTGAAATGTCGGCGTCGCCGCGGGACAACACGGCAAATTGCTGCAACACCCTTGAGGCCGCCCGCTTACTGTAAACGTCGTGAACACAAAGGCCCAGGGCCATGGCTTCAAAATAAGCAGCACAGAGCAACCAAAACGTGCGGGGTTCCAACGCTGATTGCGCTGCAGCAAGGCCCGTACACATGTCGCACAACCGGTTGGCCGCTCGGGTATCGCCGGTCTTGACAAGCTTCAGAACGGCCCAATCCATCTTCTCCCGCATCGCTGCGGAATACGACAAGGGAGTGAATACGGCCGGTGGCACGACTTCAAGCCAACGCCACTCGTTCACCCACAGATCTGCGGGATGCACCCGATCGCCCCCAGCCAACTGAAGGACAGCGCTGTATTGGGGAAACAACGCGACAGGAGATGCCGATTTACCTTTCAGCAAGCCCTCCAGGTATTCGGTCAGGGCAAAACTTGCGCGCTCCAATTTATTCGCTGCGTCATCACTGCACGACTCAGGTCGCTGCACAAATTTTTGAGCAAGACTCTCCATTGCGCGCAACACCTTGGCAGGCGCTTCAAGCCCCACCATTTCCAATGCTCCGACAGCTTGGTGCAATTGCTGACGTGCGATGCGCAATTGGCTGGCATCCAGGTCTGCCAAATCCGACCCACGGGCCAACTCTGCGTCACGAACAAATCGGCGCATCGCCTTGGTGGCACCATCAAGGGATTTGCGGAGCTCATCGAGCACCCAAGCCAAAGGGCCCAGGTCACTAACCGCGAGATCATGGTCGCCGGTAGCGGCAGGATTCGATGACATGGGTTAAGACTCTCCAGGGGTCGTTTTGGAACTAAATCGAACGGGGCAAAGATCAGGCGATCTTGAACCGTGATACCGACTGCCGAAGCTCTTCCGCCATCCGAGAGAGCTCGCGCACCTGATTAGCGGTGGCCCGCGTTCCTTCACCGGTTTGCTCTGTCACCGCAAAAATGTGCTGGATGTTGTCGGCCACCACATTGGCGAGACCAGCCTCGCGGGACGCAGAGCTGGAAATTTGCTCAATCAACTCAGCCACTTGGCGCGACACACGATCGATTTCAGTCAGCGCGGTACCGGCGTTATCGGACAACTTTGCCCCCTCAACCACACCTTGGGTCGAACGCTCCATAGCGCCAATGGCATCTTGTGTGTCGGTCTGAATCGCCTTGACCAGCGCTGAAATTTGACGGGTGGCGTCAGCCGAACGCTCCGCCAGACGCTGAACCTCTTCTGCGACCACCGAGAAGCCCCGTCCGGCCTCGCCAGCGGATGCGGCCTGGATTGCGGCATTCAAAGCCAACACGTTGGTTTGCTCGGTAATGTCGGAAATCAGCTCGGTGATTTCACCAATTTCCTGCGATGACTCGCCCAAACGTTTAATCCGTTTGGAAGTTTCCTGAATCTGATCCCGGATGGAGTTCATACCACCAATCGCGTTTTGCACGGCCGTCAAGCCGGACTCCGCCGCCAGGAGGGACTGGCGCGCTACGGTGGCCGACTCTTGCGCCTGCACAGATACGGCGTTAATTCGTCCCGCCATCTCCACGACCGACCGACCCGTTTCGCGAATTTCATGCAACTGCTCGTTGGATGCTGCCAACAGCTCGGTTGAAGTCGCGTCCACGTCTGCGGTTGTTTGTGCAACGCGAGACGCCGTGCTCTGCACGTTGGTTACCAGCGAGCGCAACTCCTCCACCGTGTAATTCACCGAATCGGCGATAGCGCCGGTAATATCTTCAGTCACAGTCGCTTCCTGGGTCAGATCCCCTTCAGCAACGGTCTGCAATTCATTCATGAGACGCAAAATAGCGGCCTGGTTGGCATCGTTGACGCGTTTTGCATCTTGCTCTTGTCGCTCAGCTTCCACCCGCTGGTCTTCCGCCATCACCTGGCGCTTGCGACTGTCTTGCAACTGAACATAGGAAAGTCCGCCAGCGCACAACAATGCAAACAAGGCTGCCAGCATCAGGGCCACCAAGGTCCAACCGCCGAGTCCCGCCTTGGAAGACAACTCACTTTGAAGCTCTTCCAAATTACGGCGCAGTGGCTCACTGTCCTCAATGATGGAGCCCTGCGCTTCCCGCGCAGAAACCAGCCCCTGCAAGTTGCCCAAGATTGCGCCAGCCTGCACCCGTGTTTCTTCGTACATCGCAATCAGCGCCTTAAGTTGCTCGCGCGTGGCGGCATCTTTGGATGCACTCAATCGCAGCTCAGAACTACCGGACAGCAGTCCCTCGGAGATTTCCTTGAAGGTATTCAAGTCCTTACCCAACAAAAACACAGCCTCAGGACTCACGCCCTCGGAGGTCAAAAATTCATTGGACGATTTACCAATTCGCTGTGTCAGCATCACCAATTGACCGACCGCGGATATTTCTACGGCAGGCGCGTTTTGCTGTAATTTCAGTGAGGATATGGTTTCGGCGATTTCAAGCAAATCAGAGGACTGGCGATTGATCAGGCGCAGCGCAGAGCCGATTTGCGTCAACACCTTTTGCTGAGCCATCACCACTTTGGCATTTTTCTCGGCACGGTCCACCAAAGGCACCACCTTGACCAAGGCAGGGCCGAAGCTGTCTCCAAGTGCGTCCAAGCGCAACTCGTCATCGCCGCTCTGCAACCCCCGCGTGACCTTAGCCAAGACACCCGCACTTTCGGAAACGTCCGGAAACGCCTGTGCACTTCCTACCACCGCCTGGGAAACCGATTTCGCGAGCCGCTGCGACTGCATCAAAGTCTGCCCTGTAGCGCCCAACTGCTGCGCCACCTTGTTGGATTGACTCAAAATGAAAAATGTCACGATCGCTAGCAGCAGAAGTGCCCCGCCCAGCATGAGGGACAAAATACGCTGGTGCTCGACCACGGTTCGCGCACCCAATCCTGGAACGACGATCAGGTCTTTGTCAAAACCTGCCGCATCAGCCGTTGGGTCAGACCGCCCCGCACCATCGTCCCTCATTCGGGTTTGATCCACCTGAAGAGTTTCAACGTCAACGATGTCAATAGAACCATCAGGCATGGCAAGACTGAGTCGGGAATCCATCTCAGACTCCGCCGGTTTTTTAAAAAACAAATTCTTCAATTGATCGACAACGGACATGGTAAAGCCTTAACAGTGAACTGTGAACTAAGCGCTGATACTCAGAAATTGAGGGGATTGGGACAAGGTGCGCAGATTGATTTCCTGCCAGTGCTCGCCAGAAGAATCCACGAACCGATTACCAAAGTAGTCCGGATCACCCGCAGCGGGTGGCTCGGAGGACGAGAATGCTTCGGCACCGCGCAAGCCCGACAGACCGTCGACTTGCAAAGCGCAGTTAACCTCCAGCGCTGCGTGCAGCGTTATCACACTGGGCTCTTGGGCAACGGGCTCGGTCCGCGCGGCACCGCCTCCATCAGCCACAAAAGCAGCCATATCAACGACACCAAAAAGCCCCCCGCGAATATTCAACACCCCGCGAAACCAGGGTCGGGCGTAAGGCACTGACTGCAGATTGGACAGAGGGCAAATCTCACCTGACTGCCCCAAGGGAAGCAAATAGTTTTGCCCACCGGCTTTCACGGCAAGCCATGCCACCGAAACACCCTCTGTTCGGGCGGCCTGGAGCCGACTGGCCAAACGGGCCTGAAGTTCTCGAATTGCTTCTCGATTAGCCATGATTGCAGCGCATCAATCCAGCGCTTTTATTTTGGCAAAAAGTTCGGAGGCATCCACCGGTTTGGTGATGTAGTCGCGTGCGCCCTGCCGCATACCCCAAACACGATCGGTTTCCAGATTCTTGCTGGTGCAGATAATGATCGGGATATCCGCGTACTCGGGCGTGCGATTGATCGAACGCGTCAACTGGAACCCGTTTTGGCCTGGCATGACCACATCCATCAAAATGAGGTCTGGCCGCTCTTCAGCCAAACGCTTGAAGGCTTCGTCCGCATTTTCTGCGGACCGAACGACATAGCCGTTTTTTTGCAGCAACTCGGAGATGAACATGATTTCCGTCTTCGAGTCGTCAACGATGAGTACTTTGTTTATTGCCATCAAATAGCTCCTTGCAAAACCAAGCCAAACTGCTGCACGGCTTGCAACAATTGGTCTTTGGTAAACGGTTTGGTTAAGTAATCCTGTGCACCCACCATGCGCCCACGGGCCTTGTCAAAAACGCCATCCTTGGAGGACAGCATCACCACGGGTACTGAAGAGAATTTCGCGTTGCGCTTGATGATGGCGCAGGTTTGGTACCCGTCCAGCCGGGGCATCAAAATATCGCAAAAAATAAGCTGCGGCTGGTAGTCGTTGACCTTGGCCAAGGCGTCAAAGCCGTCCTCAGCCAGCATCACCTCGTGACCACCCTGCTTGAGAAAGATCTCTGCGCTGCGCCGAATGGTGTTGCTGTCGTCAATAACCAGGACCTTGAATGTCGATGCGGTGGTACTCACAAAGCGTTGCTCCTGAACATGTTTGGGCGTTTACGAACAACAAGCGCTGCTCAAACGATGCGTCATCAAAACTGAACCATCTCAAAATCTTCCTTGCGTGCACCGCACTCGGGGCACGTCCAATTCATGGGGACATCGGCCCACGACGTGCCTGGCGCAACCCCGTGATCAGGGTCACCCGCGGCCTCATCATATATCCAACCACAAATCAGACACATCCAGGTTTTTGCGTGAGTCACAGCTTAAAGGGCCTTCGAATAGAATGCACCGATTGTATAGAGGCAGCGTGGGCAATTTCCCCGGTGGCGGCCAAAATGATCGCCACTTCGCCCACGGACCTATCCGAAATCAAGCGTACACATGCAGGCAGTAAAACCCCCACTACCAGACGATGAAGATCAAGACGACGGCCCTTCGGCTTGCGTGATGGTTTTCAATGTCAACGACTCCAGCGGTGCAGGCGGAATAGCCGCTGACTTGACCACCATTTCATCCGTCGGTGCGCACGCATTGCCGGTGATCACCGGGGCCTACGCCCGGGACACCTCGGAAATCATTGAGCACTATCCCTTCGACGACGAGGCGGTGACGGAGCAGGCACGGACCATTCTTGAAGACATTCCCGTGGAGGTTTTCAAGGTCGGCTTTGTCGGAACGCCGGAGAATTTGAGTGCAGTGGCCAGCCTGACATCGGACTATTCCGACGTGCCTGTGGTGGCCTATATGCCCGACCTGTCCTGGTGGGAAGAAGACCGCACCGACCTGTATCTGGATGCCTACAACGAACTACTTTTGCCGCAAGTCACGGTGTTGGTTGGGAACCACAACACGCTGACGCGTTGGCTCTTGCCCGATTGGAATGGCGAAAACAGCCCGTCCGCGCAGGATATTGCCCGCGCCGCCCATGAATTTGGTGTGCCATACACCTTGGTGACGGGAATCCCGCTGCCCAACCAATTCATTGACAACGTTCTGTGCACACCGGATGGGGTGCTATTCAGCCAACGCTACGAGCGTTTCGATGCCGTGTTCTCGGGTGCGGGTGACACCCTCTCAGCCGCCGTCGCCGCACTGATCGCCAGCGGCAGCGAACTGGTGGAGGCCGTGACCGAGAGTCTGGGTTACCTGGACGGCTGCCTGGAAAGTGGTTTTCGCCCCGGCATGGGCAACGTGCTGCCGGACCGCATGTTCTGGGCACACCCCGAGACGGACGACGAACCCGAAGAATCCACTTTTGAAATTTCACCCAATGCCACACGCCACTAATCCGCAAGCCGACCGCAATCAGCAACTTTTCGAGCGCGCCGCCCGTGTTATCCCTGGCGGCGTGAACTCGCCTGTGCGGGCCTTCAAGGCCGTGGGTGGCACGCCACGGTTTGTTTCCCGTGCGCAAGGCGCGTACTTCTGGGACGCCAATGGCCAACGCTATATTGACTACATTGGCTCCTGGGGCCCGATGATTCTGGGCCACGGCCACCCGGCGGTGGTGGAAGCGGTGCAAAAAGCGATTCTGGAAGGCTTCTCCTTTGGTGCGCCCACCGAGCGCGAAGTGGAGCTGGTCGAGGCTATTTTGGAGCGGGTGCCCAGCATGGATATGGTCCGCCTCGTGAGTTCCGGCACCGAAGCCAGCATGAGCGCCATCCGTTTGGCCCGCGGTGCCACCGGGCGCAGCAAGATCATCAAGTTTGAAGGGTGTTACCACGGTCACGCCGACGCACTGTTGGTCAAAGCCGGCTCCGGCTTGGCCACGTTTGGCAACCCCACCAGCTCCGGCGTGCCGCCCGAAGTGGTGCAACACACGCTGGTGCTGGAATACAACAACCTGCAGCAACTGGAAGAAGCGTTCGTCCTGCATGGCAAAGAATTGGCCTGCCTGATCATCGAGCCGATTGCCGGCAACATGAATTTTGTGCGCGCCAGTGTTCCCTTTATGCGCCGCTGCCGGGAACTCTGCACCCAGTACGGCGCGCTGTTCATCTTCGATGAAGTGATGACCGGGTTTCGCGTCGCCTTGGGCAGCGCACAGGCCGTGTACGCCCGCGACATCCCGGGCTTTGAGCCCGACATCACGGTCATGGGCAAGGTCATTGGCGGCGGCATGCCGCTGGCAGCCTTTGGTGCCAAACGCGCCGTCATGGAGCACCTCGCCCCTCTCGGCTCGGTGTACCAGGCGGGCACGCTGTCAGGCAACCCGGTGGCAACCGCTTGCGGACTGGCCACCTTGAGAGAAATCGGCAAACCCGGGTTCTATGAAGCACTGAGCCAAAAGACCCATTCCCTGATCCAAGGCCTACAGGGCGCGGCTGACGCGGCTGGTGTGCCGTTCTGCGGTGACTCCGAAGGCGGCATGTTCGGCTTCTTCCTGTTTGACGCCCTGCCGCAGAACTACGCCAAGGTCATGACCACCGACAACAAGCGTTTCAACACCCTGTTCCACGGAATGCTGGACCGCGGCGTGTACTTTGCACCCGCGCTGTACGAGGCCGGCTTCATGAGTGCAGCGCACACCGACGCGGACATTAATGAGACCGTGACAATTGCCGCTGAGGTATTTAAGTCGCTATAAAAAGAGGAGCTGCTTGCGCATACTCCACGGGGGCTAGAGCCCTATTTGACTCAAAAAAAGGCCCCCTACAGGTGGCCTTTTGCATGGCGCTGCAACTACCGATTAATGCCGGAAGTGGCGCACGCCGCTGAACACCATGGCGACGCCGCGCTCGTTGGCGGCAGCAATCACTTCGTCGTCGCGCATCGAGCCACCAGGCTGAATGACACAGGTGGCACCTGCATCCACCACTACGTCCAGGCCGTCTCGGAACGGGAAGAAGGCGTCACTGGCGACTGCCGTGCCTGCCAAGGACAGGTTCGCGTGGCCCGCCTTGATGCTGGCGATACGGGCCGAGTCCAAACGGCTCATCTGGCCCGCGCCCACGCCCATGGTCATGCCGCCCTTGCAGAACACAATGGCGTTGGATTTGACGAACTTGGCCACCTTCCAGGCGAACAGCAAATCATTCAACTCTTCCGCCGTAGGTTGCTTGACCGTGACCACTTTCAGGTCGCTTAGGGCCAACTCATGGTTGTCTGCGGTTTGCAGCAGGATGCCGGAGCCAATGCGCTTCATGTCCATGGTATTGCGGCCGTTGTCCCAATCGGTCGCCCCGCCCTTTGGCAGGTCGATTTGCAAAATGCGCACATTGACCTTGGTCTTGAACACGGCCAGGGCTTCGGGGGAGAAGCTGGGGGCCATCAACACCTCAACAAATTGCTTCGAAATTTGTAGCGCGCCACGCTCATCCAGCGGGGTGTTCAGGGCAATAATGCCGCCAAAAGCGGAGGTTGGGTCGGTCTGGAACGCCTTGCTATACGCCTCCAGTGCGTCCACGCCCACGGCAACGCCGCAGGGGTTGGCGTGCTTGACGATGACGCAGGCCGGGGTGTCAAAACTCTTGACGCATTCCCAGGCCGCATCGGCATCTGCGATGTTGTTGTAGGAAAGCTCTTTGCCTTGCAACTGCTTGGCGGTCACCAGCGAGCCAGGCGCGGGGGACAGGTCGCGGTACAGGGCTGCGCTTTGGTGCGAGTTCTCACCGTAGCGCAGGTCTTGCACTTTGACGAAGCGGCCGTTGCTCTGGCCGGGGAACAGGTCCAGCACGGGTGCCGCATCGCCTGCGGGCACGCCTTCTTCACCGTTCCGGCCAATTTGAATGGCCGACAGGTAATCACTGATCGCGCCGTCGTACTGGCTGATGCGGTTGAACGCGGCAATTGACAACAACAACTTGGTCTTGTCGCTCACCTTTCCAGCCGATTTAAGCTCCGCGATCACGCCGGCGTATTGCGACGCGTCGGTCAGCACTGCCACGTCTTTCCAGTTTTTGGCCGCGCTGCGCACCATGGCAGGGCCGCCGATGTCGATGTTTTCAATCGCGTCTTCCAGTGTGCAACCAGCTTTGGCCACGGTGGACTCGAAGGGGTACAGGTTCACCACCAACACGTCGATAGTGTCGATTTTGTGCTCTGCCAACGCCGCCATATGCGCGGGAAAATCGCGGCGCGCCAGCAGCCCACCGTGCACACGCGGGTGCAGGGTCTTGACGCGGCCGTCCAGCATTTCGGGGAAGCCGGTCATCTCGGCCACTTCGGTCACGGGCAGGCCATTGTCGGCCAGCAGTTTGGCAGTGCCGCCGGTAGACAGCAGCTTGATGCCTTGGGCGTGCAAGGCTTGGGCAAGTTCGACGATGCCGGTTTTATCAGAGACAGAAAGTAGTGCGTTCATAAGGTCTGGGTGGTAAATAAACAAATGGGGACGATGACCGGCGCGGCGTTCATCTATTCGATCAGCTTGTGGTCCAGTAGCTTTTTGCGCAAGGTGTTGCGGTTCAGGCCCAGCCACTGGGCGGCTTTGGACTGGTTGTTGTCGGCGTGCTCCATGACCACCTCCAACAGGGGTTTTTCCACGGCACGTACCAGCATGTCGTGCATGCCGCCGGGCTCGGTCCCGTCCAGGTCCCGAAAATACCCCTCTAGGCTCGCGCGTACGCACGCATCAATGTGCTGCCCGCTCATGTTGCCAATTCTTTCATGTCATATCCCCGTGTGTTGGACTCCGGCATTTCCACAGGCGGAATGCGGTCCATTTTTTCATTCAATTCATCCATAAACCGGGCCACCGCCGCCAACTGCGTGGTGCTGGTTTCCAGCGTATTCATGTGCGCCCGAAAGGCCTCGCCCTGCGGAAAAGCGCGTACGTACCAGCCAATGTGTTTGCGCGCCGAGCGCACACCGCTGTACTCGCCATACAGGCTGTAGTGGTCATGCAAATGATCAACCAGCAGCCGCTTGACTTCGCTTACCAAGGGGGGCGCCAAATGGGTTCCTGTTTCCAGAAAATGGGCGATCTCGCGAAAGATCCAGGGCCGCCCTTGCGCCGCACGGCCGATCATGATCGCGTCGGCCCCCGTGGCTTTCAAGACATCCCGCGCGGCCTCGGGTGAATCAATGTCGCCATTGGCCACCACCGGAATCCGCAGTGCTGCTTTGACGGCTGCCACGGTGTCGTACTCGGCTTGGCCTTTGTAGCCTTGCTCGCGGGTGCGCCCGTGCACCGCGATCATCTGCACGCCAGCACGCTCGAAGGCCAGCGCCAGCGCCAGTGCATTTTTGTGGTCCTGGCTCCAGCCGGTGCGCATCTTCAGCGTCACGGGCACGCGGTGTACCGCGCAGGCCGCCACCACCGCCTCCACAATGGAGAGGGCCAAGGCTTCGTCTTGCATCAGGGCCGAGCCGGCCCATTTGTTGCAGACCTTTTTGGCTGGGCAACCCATGTTGATATCAATGATTTGCGCGCCACGGTCGATGTTGTAGCGGGCCGCATCCATCATCATTTGTGGCTCGGTTCCGGCAATCTGCACCGCAATGGGGCCCGGCTCGCCGGCATGGTTGGCGCGGCGGGATGTCTTCAGGCTGTCCCACAGGTCGGGGCGCGAAGTCACCATTTCACTCACTGCATAACCTGCGCCCAGCCGCTTGCACAACTGACGAAAAGGGCGATCCGTCACCCCCGCCATGGGCGCGACAAACAGAGAATTCGTCAAAGCGAACTGACCAATGTGCATGCTGTAAATAGGTGGGGATGGGTTTGGGTGGGGCGCAGTGTTGTGCGCCGGGGTTTATTCTAACTGCCCAATATTTCAGCAATTGAAATGCCAAGGCACGCTCAGACGACGGCGCGGCCCACTGCCTATACTCACCCGCACATGGAACATTGGATCAACCAACTCATTGCGCTGCTCGCGCTGCCGCAATACGGCTTGAGCACGGTATTTGTGGTGTCGTTCATTTCAGCCACGCTGGTGCCGCTGGGCTCAGAGCCCGTGGTTTTTGGGCTAATCAAACTCAGCCCGGAAATGTTTTGGCCGGTGGTGCTGGTCGCCACGGTTGGCAACACATTGGGCGGCGCAGTGGACTGGTGGATGGGGTTTGCAGCGCACCGGGTGGCGGACAAATACCAACACTCCAGCCACCACACTCGGGCGCTGGAATGGCTCAGAAAGTTGGGGCCCAAAGCCTGCCTGCTGGCCTGGCTGCCCGCATTGGGCGACCCGCTGTGTGCGGTCGCGGGCTGGCTCAAGCTGCCGTTTTGGCCCTGCGTTTTCTACATGGCCATTGGCAAGTTTGTCCGCTACGTGTTGCTGACCACCGTTTTTACCGAGCTGTTGCTCCTATTTTAGGAGCTGCTTGCGCATACAGCACGGGGGCTGCAGCCTCTTTTTATATAAATTCCCGGTCTACGAGCTGAACAGGAAGTTCATCACGTCGCCGTCTTTGACGACGTATTCCTTGCCCTCGGCGCGCATCTTGCCCGCGTCTTTGGCGCCCTGCTCACCCTTAAAGGCGATGAAGTCCTCAAAAGCGATGGTCTGGGCGCGGATGTAGCCCTTCTCGAAATCGGTGTGAATCACACCCGCCGCCTGTGGCCCGGTGTCGCCCACATGAATCGTCCAGGCCCGCACCTCTTTGACACCGGCAGTGAAATAGGTTTGCAGACCCAGCAGCGTGTAGGCTGCGCGAATCAGGCGGTTCAGGCCGGGCTCGGTCTGGCCGAGTTCTTCCAGGAACATCTGGCGGTCTTCGTCACTCATTTCCGACATTTCGGCTTCCAGCTTGGCGCTGATGGCCACCACGGGCGCGTTTTGTGCGGCCGCGAAGGCTTTCAGGCGGTCCAGAAATGGGTTGTTCTCGAACCCATCTTCGGCCACATTGGCCACAAACATGGCGGGCTTGGCCGTGATCAGGAAGAACTGTTGCAGCAGCGGCAACTCGTCCTTGCTGAAATCCAGGGTGCGCACGGGCTTGGCTTCGTTGAGCGCGGCCTGGCACTTCTCCAGAATCGCGACCAGTTTGATGGATTCCTTGTCGCCCGAACGCGCCAGCTTGGTGACCCGGTGCAGGGCTTTCTCTACCGCGGCCAGGTCGGCCAGGCACAGCTCCGTCTGGATCACTTCGATGTCGGAAATGGGGTCCACCTTGCCGGCGACGTGAATGACGTTGTCGTCTTCAAAGCAGCGCACCACATTGATGGTGGCGTCGGTCTCGCGGATGTGGGCCAAGAACTTGTTGCCCAAGCCCTCGCCGGTGCTCGCGCCTGCGACCAAACCGGCAATATCGACAAACTCGACGATGGCGCGCTGCACCTTTTGCGGGTTCACGATGGCGGAGAGCGCATCCAGCCGCGGGTCCGGCACTTCCACGATACCCACATTGGGCTCAATCGTGCAAAAGGGGTAGTTCTCCGCCGCGATGCCCGCCTTGGTCAAGGCGTTAAACAGGGTCGATTTACCGACGTTTGGAAGACCAACGATGCCACATTTCATGAAATATATCCTTAAGAATCAATTCCCAGACTGCACTATCGACCCCAATGTGGGCATCGTGGATGTGCCTGACGCGCGTCAGCTGACGCGGCTACGAAGAACAGAACAAACCGTTCAAAGCACCATGCCGGTGCAGTTCTTGGTCCTCGTTTTGTCCTGGGTGTAATGGTGTCGATTGTACTAATCAGCGAATCCCTGCTTTTGAGAGCCACTGCGACAGATTGGGTGCCTGCTGCGGGATGGGGAACGCTGCCAGCACCGACAACCCCGCCCAGCGGCATTCGCACCCCCGGCAAGGGCATACAAACCGCGGGGGTTCCCCGAAGTTTGCTGACCTACAATGCCACTCTTCACCCCCCAAGCGATCCCGCCAGAAACGAGGAGACAAGTGTATGCAGTCCATGATTGCGCGACTGCTGCTTGCACTGACGTGCCTGTGTGCGTACCCCACATGGGCCGTCACTCCCGCCCCGATTGGCGCAGTGGTGCTGGGCGATGGCAACCCTTCGTTTGAAATCGCGTCCACGATCCAGACCTGGGTTGATACCGACTCTAAAGCGACGATTGAAGCGGTTGCACTGTCACCGAAGAATTTTTCAACCACATTGGCCCTGACCCGACAGCCCTTGTCGGACAAGGATACGCTTTGGATCAAGCTGTATTTGCTGCGGCCTGCAGGAAACAGTTCCGAGTGGCACCTCACCATCCCCTTGCCATTTTTGGACTCCGCCACCTTGTACCAAGCCAATGCCGCCGGGGGTTGGAGTGTGCAAACAGCGGGCGACACCATCGCCCAAGCCCATTGGAACAAGCGGTGGCTGTACCCCGAGTTTGATCTGAATATGACTACCGGTGCAACGCAGGTGGTTTACCTGCGGGTGCGCAACTTCAAACACGTCAGCATTCCTTTGTGGTTCGCCACCAAGTCTGAACGGGACTACCACCGCATCATGGAAGTCGTGTTGCTGGGCGCGTTGCTGGGTGCTTTGATCTGCCTGTCTCTGGTGTCGGTGGTTCGCTACCTTGACCACGGCGAGCTGTCGGACGTTTGGGCGGCCTTGTATTGCCTGCTGATCACGCTGACGGTGGCACAGGTCAACGGTGTGCTCAACGTATTCCTGTGGGCCAGCGTGCCGGGTTGGGGCAATTACGCCTACGCCCTGATGCCCCTGATTGCGGTGGGCTCGGGCTTGCTTTTTGTGCGCGACTTGTATGCTTTGTCGACCCATTACCACCGTTACGACGCACTCCTGAGCGCCGTGGGGTGGGGCACCATTGCTTCGGTTCTGCTGTACGCGGTCATGCCGCGTTCCGCGGCAGACCGGATCGGTTACATCATTTTGCTGACGTCCACGTTCATCGGGCTGGGTGCAACTGCGGTGAGTTGGATCGGGGGGTCCTCCATTTGGCGCTGGTTGATGTTGGCCTATATGCCGCAGTTCCTGGGGTTGGTGGAGTTGATGGCGGAGGCGCTTGGGCTCGTGCCCACGCTGTGGGAGATGCGTTACATCACCTCGGCCTGTGTCGCGTTTTCTGTGCCGGTGCTGGTCTACGCGCTGAGCCGCGCCACCCATGACCGCAAGGAACTTGGGGTGCGGGCCAACCTCCTCCCGACGCAGGACGCACTGACCGGGTTGCTGACGCGCCAGGTCTTCCAGGAGCACCTGAACGATGCCATTCGCCGGTCGGTCGAGCACCGGGAACCGATCGCTCTGGTCTTGGTGAGCGTCATTAACCACGCGAACATCCGCCAGTCACTGGGCGATCCGGTTGCGGAGCAAAGCCTGCTGCGGGCAGTCGTGAAGCTGCACCGGATATTGCGGGATGTGGACCCGGCGGGTCGGGTTGGAACCGCCCAATTCGCACTCTTGCTGGATGGCGTTGCAAGCCGGCAGGCGCTGACGGAGCGCGTGGTCCAATTGATTGCGTCCGGACTTATTCCGCTACCGGGCTTGACCCCGCCGGTCACGCTGCAGTTCCACGCAGCCTGCGTCTTGCTGCATGAAAACCCCTTGGCCCCGCAGGACGCCCTGACCGATCTGGAGGCGCTATTGGCCAGACTGTCGCCGCACACGCGCAGACCGATACGCTTTCTGGAGCCCGAGCCAACCCAGGCCGCCGACCTGCAAATGGAGTGATACCCGCGTGAACGCCGCGGCACGCACGGCCTTCTACAATCCAGGCTATGGCAAAACCCTTTGATGTTTGTATTCGTGGTGCCGGCATTGTCGGACGCACATTGGCCCTTCAACTCGCTGGCAAACGCTTGCGCGTGGCCATCACGGCCCCCAACACAAGCACTGACGAGCCCGATGTGCGCGCTTACGCGCTGAACCAACATTCCCGCACGCTCATTGAATCCATTCGCTGCTGGCCTGATGATGCCCACGCAACGGCGGTCACCAGCATGCAGGTGCATGGCGACGACGGAGGGGATGTCGCCTTCCATGCCGCCGACCAAGGCACCGACGCCCTGAACTGGATTGTGGATGTGCCCGTATTGGAGGGCACCCTGTCCGAGGCCGTGCGGTTCCAACCCCTAATAGAAGTGGTCGACACCCCCCAAACCGCCACGCTCACCGTGGTCTGCGAAGGCCGGGCCAGCAACACACGCCAAGAGTTTGGTGTCGAGTTCGAGGTAACGCCTTACCCCCAATGGGCCCTGGCGACACGCGTGCAATGTGCGCAAGGCCACGCACAAACTGCCCGTCAATGGTTCAGCCAAGGGGAAATACTCGCCTTTTTGCCTTTGGGTGGGCCACAGGGAAACTTGTGCGCAGTGGTGTGGTCTGTCAGCCCAGAACGCGCACAAATCTTGCAAAACACATCCGAAGCATCTTTTTGTCAAGAACTTGAGGCCGCCAGCCATGGTGAACTGGGCACGCTTAGCCTGGCCAGCCCCCGCAAGGTCTGGCCTCTGCAGCAGGCACAGGCGCGCCAATGGTGTGGCGTATCCAGCCAGGGCGCATGGGTGCTGGCGGGTGATGCAGCGCACAATGTGCATCCCTTGGCCGGGCAGGGTCTGAATCTGGGCTTGGGGGACGTGACTGAGTTGGTGCGCATCCTGGACGAGCGCCCCTATTGGCGCACCGTGGGCGACCCCAAGCTGCTGCGCCAGTTTGAACGCACCCGCAAGGCCGAACTGGCACTCATCGGGACCGCGGGTGATGCACTGCAACAGCTATTTGCCAACCCCCACCCGGCGCTGCAAACCCTGCGCAACTGGGGCATGAACCGCTTTCAACACAGCGGCCTGATCAAAGAATGGGTGGCGCGGCGCGCCATGGGCGGCACGCACCATTCCTCCCATTAACCTGTTAACGAACCACGCAATGACCATGAAATTTTTTATCCAATCCGTATTGACAATCGCCATCGCTGCAGCCGGTCTGGGTGCCATGGCCCAAGAGTCGGTCATCCGCGAGAACATGGCCAAGCGCATCCCGCAGTTCAAAGCCATTGATGAAGTCAATAAAACGCCCATCCCCGGCGTGTTTGAAATCCGCGTCAACGGCACCGAAATCTTTTACACCGATGCACAAGCCAACTACCTCATTCAGGGCAGCCTGATCGACACCCGGCAACGCCGCAACCTGACCGAAGAGCGCGTCGAAAAACTCACCGCCGTTAAGTTTGAATCGCTGCCGCTGAAAGACGCGTTCACCATCGTGCGCGGCAACGGCCAGCGCAAGTTAGCCGTGTTTGAAGACCCCAACTGTGGCTACTGCAAGCGCTTCGAGCGCGACCTGCAGAAGGTGGACAACGTCACCATCCACATGTTTTTGTACCCCATTTTGGGCGCGGACTCCACCGAGAAGTCCAAGGCCATTTGGTGCGCCAAAGACCGTGTGTTGGCCTGGCAAGACTGGATGGTGCGCGACCAGCCAGTCCCCGCGGCGGCAGCCATGTGCGATACCTCTGCGTTGACGCGCAATGTAGAGCTGGGACGCACCTACAAGATTACTGGCACGCCCACCCTGATTTTCACCAATGGCTCGCGTGTGCCTGGCGCTATTGACGCCAAACAAGTGGAAAAATTGCTGGCCGAATCCAAAGGCTAGTTGCTATCTAAAACATAGCTGCTTGCGCACTATCCACGGGGGTTTTAGGCACTTTTTATGAAAAATATTCAGGTAGTTCCCGAAGGCATCCATTTTCGGGTGTCCGTCGCCAATTTGCACAACCACTTGTTCCAGGTATCGCTGACCATTCCTCAGCCCGCTGCACAACAGGTGTTGCGCTTGCCGGTGTGGATTCCGGGCAGCTACTTGGTGCGCGAGTTTTCCAAAAGTCTGCAAAACCTGACGGCGCGCCAGGGCAAGCGCGCAGTAGCGGTGACAAAAACCGACAAAGCGGGTTGGCAGGTGAATTGCGCGCCCGATGCGCCCTTGCAGGTGGATTACGAGGTCTACGCCTTTGACAACTCGGTGCGCACCGCCTGGCTGGACGCCACCCGTGGGTTTTTCAATGGCACCAGCCTTTTTTTGCAAGTGGCGGGGATGGAAGGTGCCCCCCACCGCGTTGACATTTCCGCCTCCCCCGCAATGGCAGGCTGGAGCCTGGCCACTGGACTGACCGCACTGGACACCGACAGCAGCGGCTTTGGCAGTTACAGCGCGAACGACTACGACGCGCTGGTGGACTGCCCGGTGGAGATGGGTGCGCTTTGGAGTGGCCGTTTCCTGGCCTGCGGCATCCCACACCGCATCGTGGTGGCCGGTGCGCCACCTAGTTTTGATGGTGCCCAGTTGCTGGCCGACACCCAGAAAATTTGTGAAACCGAAATCCACTTTTGGCATGGCCAGGGCAACGCCAAGGCGAAAACTCCGTTTTCAAACTACCTGTTCATGCTTAACGCGGTGGGCGACAGCTATGGTGGCCTGGAGCACCGCAACTCAACGGCGCTGATTTGCCCCCGCAAAGACCTGCCGCGCCTGCCCCGCTCGACGCTGGCCCCAACCACCCACAAGCAGCCCGAGGGCTACACCACGCTGTTGGGCTTGATCAGCCATGAATACTTCCACACATGGAACGTCAAGCGCCTTCGCCCCGCCGAATTCACCCGCTATGACTACGCTAGCGAAAACTACACCGAACTGCTGTGGTTCTTTGAAGGCTTCACCAGTTACTACGACGAACTGTTCTTGCGTCGCGCCAAATTGATCGACACCGCCAGCTATTTGAAGCTGCTGACCAAAACCATCAACCAGGTCAACCAGACCCCGGGGCGTTTGGTACAAACCGTGGCCCAATCCAGCTTTGACGCGTGGGTGAAGTACTACCGCCAGGACGAAAACACACCCAACGCGACCGTGAGCTACTACACCAAAGGCTCGCTGGTGGCTTTGTGTCTGGATTTGACGTTGCGCGGCGAAGGCAAAACCACGTTGGACGCCGTCATGCGGGGCCTGTGGAGCCGCTGTGCGGGCGGGCCGATGACCGAGCACGATCTGCTGGCGGTGCTGGAGCAACTCGGTGGCCGCTCGTATGCAAAAGAATTGAAAAGCTGGGTGCACAGCACCGACGAGCTGCCGGTGGCCGAGCTGCTGGAGTCGCACGGCCTACAAGTCAACCGGGAACCCGACCAGGTCGCTCAGCAACTGGGCCTGCGCGTCAAGGAGGGCAACGGCCTGCACATCCAGCAGGTGTTGCGCGGTGGCGCGGCAGAAAAGGCCGGGTTCGCCAGCGGCGACGAGTGGCTTGCCGTGGAAAGCCCCACCGGCACCGCACGCGGCCCGTGGCGCATGATGGCGCTGGACGACCTGACCCTGTACAGCGGCAAAGCCAAAAAAATCAATGCACTGGTGTCCCGCGACAAGCTGCTGCTGACGCTCTCGCTGACACTCCCCAAACCGACACAGGCCGTGCGGCTGTCGGTGCGTGATGCCACCCTGGCTGCGCACTGGCTAGACGAGGTGCCTGGTGCCATCCCATCCTGAAACCATTCCCCCAACCTTTGCGGAGCCCGCCCCCATGAACTACGAATGCATCACCACACGGCTTGAAGCCGACAAAGTTGCGATCATCACCCTGAACCGCCCCAAGCAACTCAATGCGCTCAACGACCAACTGATGGACGAGCTGGGCCACGCGCTCAAGGGCTTTGATGCGGACCCGGCCATTGGCTGCATGGTCATCACCGGCAGCGAAAAGGCATTTGCCGCAGGCGCCGATATCTCAGCCATGGCCAAATTCAGTTTTGCCGATGCCTACAAAGGCGACTTCATCACCCGCAACTGGGAGACCCTTCGCAACATCCGCAAGCCGGTCATTGCGGCGGTCAGTGGCTTCGCACTGGGCGGCGGCTGCGAGTTGGCCATGATGTGCGATTTCATCATCGCGTCCGACACGGCCAAGTTCGGTCAACCCGAAATCAAGCTGGGCATTATTCCGGGTGCGGGCGGCACACAGCGTTTGCCACGCGCAGTCGGAAAATCCAAAGCCATGGACATGGCGCTCACCGGCCGCATGATGCTGGCGGACGAGGCCGAGCGCGCTGGTTTGGTCAGCCGCGTCGTGCCGGCCGATAAATTGATGGATGAGGCGCTGGGTGCCGCCTTGATGATCTGCGACTTCTCGCAGGTCGCCACCATGGCCGCCAAAGAAACCGTCAACCGTGCGTTTGAAAGTTCGCTCTCAGACGGCCTGATGTTCGAGCGCCGCCTGTTTCACGCCCTGTTTGCGACCGCAGATCAAAAAGAAGGCATGGATGCGTTCATCAACAAGCGCAAAGCTGAATTCACGCACCAGTAATTTGACTGGATTTATTGGCTATAATCTGCGACTTCGGTCGTATAGCTCAGTTGGTTAGAGCGCAGCATTCATAATGCTGATGTCGGTGGTTCAAATCCACCTACGACCACCAAACCTGCCGTAAAAAGCACGAAAAGCCTGCAAACATCATGTCTGCAGGCTTTTTTGTTGATCCCTTGCCGATGATCAGCGTCCGTAGACATCCTCAAAGCGCACGATGTCGTCTTCGCCCAGATAGCTGCCGGACTGCACTTCAATCATTTCCAAATCGACCCGACCCGGGTTTTCCAGACGGTGTGTGGTGCCCAGCGGAATGAAGGTGGACTCGTTCTCGGACAGCAAATAAGTCGTCTCGCCCCGTGTGACTTTGGCGGTGCCGCTGACCACAATCCAGTGCTCGGCACGGTGGTGGTGCATTTGCAGGGAGAGGGTTGCGCCGGGCTTGACCACAATGCGCTTGACTTGAAAGCGCGGGCCTGAGTCCACACTGTCGTACCAGCCCCAAGGCCGGAATACTTTGCGGTGAATTTGTCCTTCGGTGCGCCCTGCCGCTTTGAGCCGGTCAACGATTTTTTTCACATCCTGGGTTTTGTCTTTGTGGGCCACCAGAATGGCGTCGGCGGTCTCCACCACAATCAGGTCGTCCACGCCCACGCAGGCGATCAAACGGCCTTCGGACAAGGCCAGGGTGTTGTGGCTGTCTTGCATCAGCACATCGCCTTGCGCCACGTTGCCCTCGGCATCTTTGGGCAACACCTGCCACAAGGCCTCCCACGCGCCCACGTCCGACCAACCTGCCGACAGGGGAATTACCACGCCCACCGGCAATGGTGTTGCGCCACCACCCACGCTTTGACCCGCCGCAATGCGTTCCATCACGGCGTAGTCAATCGAGTCGCTGGGGCACTGGCTGAACGCCTCTTTGCCGACCCGCACAAACTCTCCGTCGGATTTGCCTGCGTCCCAGGCCGCCTGGCATGCGGCCAGAATGTCAGGACGGCACACGGCCAAGGCCTGCAGCCACACCGACGCACGCATCATGAACAGCCCACTGTTCCACAAATAACTGCCTTCGGCCAAGTACGCCTGGGCCGTTTCCAAGTTGGGCTTTTCTACAAACCGCGCGATGCGTTTGGCGCTGCCGCTGCCGTAGGCCTCACCCGACTGGATGTAGCCATAGCCCGTCTCGGGCACGTCGGGCGTGATTCCAAAGGTCACCACAACCCCTTCGGCCGCCAGCGCAGCACCGGCCTGCACTGCAGCTTGAAAAGCCGCTTTGTCCACGATTACATGGTCGGCGGGCATGACCAGCAAGACCGGATCTGCTCCGTTTTTGATAGCTGCTTGCGCAGCAATGGTAAGGGCTGGAGCCGTATTTCGCCCTAAAGGCTCCAGTACCACGGTGCCGGGCTGGCCCATGACGCGCAGCTGCTCGGCAATCACGAAACGGTATTCCTCGTTGCATACCACCATGGGCGCGGCGAGCTGGGCACCGGCAATACCGGTCACCCGCCGTACGGTGGCCTGCAGCAGGGAGTCTTCGCCAATCAAAGGCAGCAACTGCTTGGGGTATTTCTCACGCGACAGGGGCCACAAACGGGTACCGGAGCCGCCGGAAAGTACTACGGGTTGAATCAGCAAGGTCATAGGGTTTTCAAATGAATGGGTTGGGGGATAAATGTCAAGCGCGGGCATCGCCCCAGCGCAGCTGGCAGGTGTCGTCACCGCGGTAAAGGGTCTCCCCTGCGCGGTCCACGCAATAGTCGGGCGAGACGATCATCTCGTTGAAATGCTTGTCGGCCGGAATGCGGGTGTATTCGAACAAAATACTGCGCACCACCCGTGCACCCGAGCGGATATGGCTGCCATGCCCGATCCAAGCAGGCCCCGTGATGGTGGCACCGGGTTCAATGCACACGCTGGAGCCGATGTACACCGGCCCTTCAATCTTCACCCGGTCCCAGGCGATGGAGGTGTTGATCCCTACCCAGATACCGGGTTTGATTTCCCGACCGGGCATTTTCATTTCCGCCACATCGCCCCGCAGCACCCGCTGCAACACCGACCAGTAGTCGCTCACCCGGCCGATGTCAATCCAGTTGAAGAAGCGGTTTTGCGCATAAAACGGCAACTTTTTCTCCACCAACTGCGGAAACAGCTGGGAGCCAATGTCGTACACGGTGTTGGATGGCACCAAATCCAGCACAGCCGGCTCAAAAATGTAAATGCCGGTGCTGGCCAGGGTGGACTTGGCGTCGGTAGGCTTGGGCTTTTCCTGGAATGACTGGATCTGCCCATCGGCGTCTGCGACCACCATGCCGTAGTTTTGCACGTCTTCGCGGGGCACTTCCAGGGTGACCACGCTGGCCATGGCAGCTTTGGCTTTGTGTTCGTCCAGCGCGGCACTAATGTCCAGGTCGATCAAGGCATCGCCGCACAGCACCAGGGTTGTTTCGTCAAAAAAACCGCTGAAGTCCTGAATGCGCCGCATGCCACCGGCCGAGCCCATGGGGCGCGGCAAAATGTCGCCGTGGTCCAGCACGCCTTCGTACGAATAGCCCAGCTGCACACCCCAACGGCGGCCATCCCCAAAATAGCGCTCAATTTTTTGGTGGTGAAAGGCCACGTTCACCATGATCTCGGTAATACCGTGGCGCGCCAGATGCTCGATCAGGTACTCCATCAGGGGTTTGCCCAAAATCGGCACCATGGGTTTGGGCAAGTCTTTCGTCAGCGGACGCACGCGCGTTCCTTGACCTGCCGCCAATATCATTCCTTTAGCCATTATTCTTCTCCCCTGTACCCGTTCGGGTTGTTGTGTTGCCAGCGCCATGCATCTTCACACATGGTGTCCAAGTTGCGTTGGGCCGTCCAGCCGAGCAATTTGTCAGCCAGACTGGCCTCAGCATAACAAGCTGCGATGTCACCCGCGCGGCGCGCAGCCACCTTGTACGGCACCGCTTGGCTGCTGGCGTGCTCGAACGCACGCACCATGTCCAGCACGCTGTAACCCACGCCGGTGCCAAGGTTGATCGCCACACACTGCGCCTGCTGCTGCAAGTATTCCAAAGCCTTCAGGTGCCCCAGCGCCAAGTCCACCACATGGATGTAGTCGCGCACGCCGGTGCCATCGGGCGTATCGTAGTCATTGCCCCACACGTTCAAAAATTCGCGCCGCCCAACCGCCACCTGGGACACAAATGGCATCAGGTTGTTTGGCGTGCCCTGTGGATCCTCCCCGATCAAGCCCGTCGCATGGGCCCCTACCGGGTTGAAGTAGCGCAGAATGCCAATCCGCCAAGAGGGGTCGCTTTGAAACACATCACGCAGCATGTCTTCAATTACCAGCTTGGTTTTGCCGTAGGGGTTGGTTGCGGACAAAGGGTGATCCTCCATCAGCGGCAAACGCTGTGGGTCGCCATACACCGTGGCCGATGAACTAAACACCAGCGTCTTCACCCCCGTCTGCGTCATCGCCTCCAACAAGCGCACTGTTCCGACTACGTTATTGTCGTAATACGTTAAGGGCTTCTCAACGGACTCGCCGACGGCTTTCAACCCCGCGAAATGGATAACCGCCGTTGCACCGCTATCGCGCAAGGCGTTCGTCAGCGCCGCTGAGTCGCGGATGTCGCCTTTAATGCACCGCGGGGATCTACCCGTGATGCGCTCAACGCGCAGCAATGCCTCGGGCTGGCTATTGCTGAAGTTGTCGAATACCGTGACATCCAAGCCCGCGTTCAGCAACTCAACACAGGCGTGGGTGCCAATATAGCCCGCACCGCCGGTTACAAAAATCATCAAAAACACTCCCCGTCCATGTAATACCCGAAGTTTAGCGCGGACGCCCTGTACGTCCAGAGCGGGTCCGCAACTGAAATGCCGATTGCCAGCAATCGTCAATAATTGGTGGCGCAGACCAGGGCGATAATTCGTACAGATAACAGCATCAGGGCCCATACAACATGACCATCCTCGTCACCGGCGGCGCCGGCTTCATCGGCAGCAACTTTGTTCTGGACTGGCTTAACGCCTCGGACGAGACCGTCATCAACCTGGATAAGCTCACCTACGCGGGCAACCTGCAAAACCTGACATCCATCGCCGGTGACGCGCGCCATGTGTTTGTGCACGGCGACTTTGGTGATGCAGCGCTGGTGAACCAACTGCTGGCAACCCACCGGCCGCGCGCCGTGGTGAACTTTGCCGCCGAGAGCCATGTGGACCGCTCCATCCACGGACCGGCCGACTTCATCCACACCAACATTGTGGGCACATTCAACTTATTGGAGAGCGTACGAGCGTTCTGGGGCGCTTTGGAGTCAGATGCCAAAGCGGCATTTCGTTTTTTGCATGTCTCTACCGACGAGGTCTATGGCTCTTTGAGCAAGTCCGAGGCGGCTTTTACCGAAGACCACAAATACGAGCCCAACAGCCCGTACTCGGCCAGCAAGGCCGCCAGCGACCACCTGGTGCGCGCCTACCACCACACCTATGGTCTACCGGTGCTCACCACCAACTGTTCCAACAACTACGGGCCGTTTCACTTCCCCGAAAAGCTGATTCCACTGATGATCGTGAACGCACAAGCGGGCAAGCCGCTGCCCGTGTATGGCGATGGCCAGCAAATTCGCGACTGGCTGTATGTCAAAGACCACTGCAGCGCCATCCGCCGGGTGCTCGAAGCGGGCACCCTGGGTGAGGTCTACAACGTGGGCGGCTGGAACGAAAAGCCCAACCTGGACATCGTTCACACCGTGTGTGCACTCTTGGACGAGCTCAAGCCCCGCACCGACGGCAAACCCTACAAAGACCAGATCTCCTACGTAACTGACCGCCCCGGACACGACCGGCGCTACGCCATTGATGCCCGCAAGATCGAGAGCCAACTCGGCTGGAAACCCGCCGAGACCTTTGAGACGGGCATCCGCAAAACCGTGCAGTGGTACCTGGACAACCCCGCATGGGTGGCCAATGTGCAAAGCGGCGGCTACAAAGACTGGGTCAACCAGCAGTACGGCAGCTGATCGCCACGTTCTATGAAAATTCTTCTCTTTGGCTGTAACGGCCAAGTGGGCTGGGAACTGCAACGCTCCTTGAGTGTGTTGGGCAATGTGGTGGCCCTGGGCAGCCGTACGGCACTGAACCCCAAAGGGCTGTGCGGTGACTTCACGGATCTGGAGGGTTTGACCGCAACGATGGAGCGCGTCCAAGCCGACGTCATCGTTAGCGCCGCCGCCTACACGGCGGTGGACAAGGCCCAAAGCGAGACCGCGCTTTCAAGGCAAATTAATGCTCTAGCCCCCGCAGTACTTGCGCAAGCAGCTATCAAATCAGGAACATTGCTGGTGCACTACAGCAGTGACTATGTGTTTGACGGCAGCGGCAGCACGCCGTGGGTGGAGGACGATGCCACTGGCCCCTTAAGCGTGTACGGCCAAACCAAGCTGGAGGGCGAACAGGCCGTGGCCTTGTGCCCCAAGCACCTCATTTTTAGAACCAGCTGGGTCTATGGCATACGCGGGGGCAACTTCGCCAAGACCATGCTGCGCTTAGCCGGTGAGCGCGAGACTTTAAGCGTGATCGACGACCAGATTGGTGCGCCCACTTCGGCCGAGCTGTTGGCCGACGTGACCGCACACGCAATTCGCGCGACCCTGGCCAAACCGGGCTTGGCCGGCTTGTACCACTGCGCCGCCGCCGGCGAGACCAGTTGGAACGGCTATGCCAAATTTGTGCTGACCCAGGCCCAGGCTTTAGGTCAAACGTTGAAAGCCGGCCCAGAGCAGGTCAGTGCCACCACCACCGCCCGCTACCCCACCCCGGCGCAGCGGCCCCTCAACTCACGACTGAACACCACCAAGCTGCGATCCGCCTTTGGTTTGACCCTGCCGCAATGGCAGCAGGGCGTGGCGCGCATGCTGACCGAAATTACAGGGAAACCATAAACATGACCGATAACATGAACCATTCGCCACCAAGCGCCAAAAAGCGCAAAGGCATCATTCTGGCCGGTGGCTCAGGCACGCGCCTGTACCCGGCCACGCAAGTGGTCAGCAAGCAGCTGCTGCCGATTTACGACAAGCCGATGATTTACTACCCCTTGAGTGTGCTGCTCTTGGCTGGCATTCGGGAGGTGCTGGTCATCTCTACCCCGCAGGACACGCCGCGCTTTGAGCAACTGCTGGGCGACGGACGGCAGTGGGGGATTCAGATCACTTATGCGGTGCAGCCCTCCCCCGATGGTTTGGCGCAGGCATTTTTGATTGGTGAGCAGTTTCTGGACGGCGCACCGAGTGCGTTGGTGCTGGGCGACAACATCTTTTATGGTCACGATTTTGCCGGGTTGCTGGAGAGCGCAAACGCGCAGACCGTCGGGGCCACCGTGTTTGCCTACGCCGTGCAGGACCCAGAGCGCTACGGCGTGGTCGAGTTCAACGAGGCCGGGCGCGCCATCAGCCTGGAAGAAAAACCCGACCGGCCCAAGTCCCGCTATGCCGTCACCGGCCTGTACTTCTACGACAACCAAGTGGTGGAATTGGCTAAACGCGTGAAGCCGTCTGCCCGGGGTGAGCTAGAGATTACGGACCTGAACCGCATGTATTTGGAGCAAGGCACACTGGACGTGCAAACCATGGGCCGCGGTTACGCGTGGCTGGACACGGGCACGCACGAGTCCATGCTGGAGGCCAGCCAGTTCATCTACACGATTGAGAACCGCCAAGGCCTGAAAGTGGCCGCACCGGAAGAGATTGTCTGGCGCTCGGGCTGGATCGATGACGTGCAACTGATGAAACTGGCCAAGCCATTGGCCAAGTCCGGCTACGGCCAATACCTGCTGCGCTTGCTGGAACAAAAGGTGTATTGATATGAAGGTAACGCCCTGCACCATTGCCGATGTGCTGCTCATCGAGCCTCGCGTATTCGGGGATGAGCGCGGCTTCTTTTTTGAGAGTTTTAACCAGCGCGCCTTTGCGCTGGCCACCGGCGTTACCCTACCTTTTGTGCAAGACAACCATTCCAAGTCGGCCAAGGGCGTGCTGCGCGGCTTGCACTACCAGGTGAACAACCCGCAGGGCAAGCTGGTGCGGGTAACTGCGGGTGAGGTGTTTGATGTGGCGGTGGACATTCGCCCCGAATCCCCCACCTACGGCATGTGGGTCGGGCAGACCTTGTCGGGGGACAACAAACGCCAGCTGTGGGTACCACCGGGCCTGGCGCATGGATTTGTGGTGATGTCCGACACCGCCGAGTTCTTGTACAAGACCACCGACTATTACGCCCCCGAGCATGAGCGCTGCATTGCCTGGAATGATCCTACGCTGGCGATTGCGTGGCCCGACTTGGGAGAGGCCCCCAAGCTGTCGGCCAAGGATGCGACTGGCACGGCGTTTCTTGGTGCTTTACGGGCTTAGACGGGCTTGATTCCCAGGTGGCGCTCCAATGCCTCGCGTCCACCGGGGTTTGCCATCAAGACCAGGAAGGCACCGCCGTTCACCATGTGGTCATTGCCTGGATTAAAGACCCACTTCCCGTACTCATGGGTGGCGACCAGGATGTAGTCGTCTGATTTTGGCACCAAAGCACTCATCGGTGTCGGCGCGCGGTGCACTGGCACAGGCACCTCTTCAATGCGCAAACCATCATCACTGAGAAGCATCTGGTCGATGAAGTTAACTACGTGCGGGCGCAGCATGGCAGATGCAATGCGCATGGCACCGGTGAAGTCGGGTGACACAATCTCATCCGCACCGGCCCGGCGCGCTTTGTCCGCGTTGCGGATATCGTGCACCCGCGCCACCACCCTCGCCTTGGGGTTGAGTAGCTTCACGGACAAGGACACCATCAGGTTGTGGCTATCGTCCCCGGTAACCGCGAATACACCCGCAGCACAGAGCACCCCCGCCTTGCGCAAAGCATCATCGTCGGCCGCATCTTCGTGCAGGCACAAGGCGGACGGATCATGCTCCAGCCAGCGCGTGAGCGCCTCACGGTCCGTCTCGATGACCACCAGCGGGCGTTGGGTCTTGCGCAGCTCCTTGGCCACGTTGGATCCGACGCGGCCAATACCGCACACGATGTAGTGGCCCGACAACTTGGCTATTTGTTTTTCCATACGTTTTCTTCTCAACGAGTCATTTAAATCGGCCTCTAACAGCAAGGCCACCAGCGTGGAGAACAGGTAGCTCATGGTGCCGATGCCCACAATGGCAATAAACACTGTAAACAGGCGTCCCATTGGTTGTTGACTCAAGTCCACAACCTCCCCGTACCCAATGGTGGCAACGGTGATGAAGGTCATGTAGAAACTGTCAATCCAAGTCGCAGAGGGGCCGCCGATTGCCTTGTAGCCGACGGTGCCGACGATGTGCACCAGCACCATCAGGCTGGCGCCATACATCAGCCCTTTGAAGTGCTGACTTCGTAGGAGTTTATTCAATTTTGTTTCACCCAAGTTCGGTATCGTGCAAATTGTAGCGATGGGCTTCCCGGCTGATCTTGCGTTGGGTCGTGTTAGCATCCGACACGAATTTCCGTCAACACAGCCTCTGGACTCATACCATGAACCGCTGCAACGCCTTCCAATTTTCACGTCTCGCGGCACTGGCTGCGTTGTTGGCGCTTTGTGCGTCGGCAATGGCGCAACTGACCGTTCGCCCCTTCCCACCTGCTGCGCAGCGCGGTGCTATGGTGGTGACTGCCGCGCCCGAGCTGTTACTTAATGGCCGGCCCGACCGTTTGTCGCCAGGAGCGCGCATACGCGGCGTCAACAACATGCTGGTCATGTCAGCGCAACTGACCGGGCAGGACTTGCTGGTCAATTACACGCGCGAGCCGCACGGCCTGATCCACGAAGTGTGGATATTGAATGCGCAAGAAGCCTTGGCTCCACTGACTGCCCCGCAGTAGCCCAATTCGCGGCGAGCAGGTAAACCCACCGTGGGTACAGCGGCAGGTATTCAGACCTCTTTTTTAACGGGCTTTAAGCCTCTAGTGCCCGTGCAATATGCGCGAGCCGCTCCTAAATAGATAGCAATCAGTCCCCATCATGTCCAAAAAAGTTTTCATCAAGACCTTCGGCTGCCAAATGAACGAGTACGACTCGGACAAGATGAGCGACGTGCTGTATGCCGCACAGGGTTACGAGCCCACCGATAACGTAGAAGAGGCGGACCTGATCCTGTTCAATACCTGCTCAGTGCGCGAGAAGGCGCAAGAGAAGGTCTTCTCAGACCTGGGCCGTATCAAACACCTTAAAGCCAAAGGTGTGCAGATCGGGGTTGGCGGCTGTGTGGCCAGCCAGGAAGGTGCGGCCATCATCGCCAGGGCACCCTATGTGGACGTGGTGTTTGGCCCGCAGACTTTGCACCGCCTGCCAGAGCTACTGAACCAGCGATTACTGCAAAACCGACCGCAGGTGGATATCAGCTTTCCTGAGATTGAAAAATTCGATCACCTCCCACCAGCCAAGGTGGACGGTGCTACCGCGTTTGTGAGCATCATGGAAGGCTGTTCAAAGTACTGCAGCTACTGCGTAGTGCCGTACACCCGCGGGGAAGAGGTCAGCCGACCGTTTGAAGATGTATTGGTGGAGATTGCCGGCCTAGCCGACCAAGGCGTGAAAGAGGTCAATCTTCTTGGACAAAACGTGAACGCGTACCAAGCAAGAATGGTGGGCGCAGAGTCCACACTGACAGCTGAGATGGCCGACTTTGCCACGCTGCTGGAATATGTGTCCGATATACCGGGCATCGAGCGCATCCGCTACACCACCAGCCACCCCAACGAGTTCACCCCATCCCTGATCGCAGCCTACGACAAGCTACCCAAGCTGGTCAGCCACCTGCATCTGCCAGTGCAGCACGGATCCGACAGGATTTTGATGGCCATGAAGCGTGGGTACACCGCCATGGAATACAAAAGTACCATCCGCAAGTTACGCGTCATTCGCCCGAATATGGCCATCAGCAGCGACTTCATCGTCGGATTCCCCGGCGAAACCGATGAAGATTTTGGCAAGATGATGAAACTTATCGATGACGTTGGTTTTGATAACAGCTTCAGCTTCATCTTCAGCCCCCGTCCGGGCACCCCAGCTGCCAACCTGCACGACGATACGCCCCACGAAATCAAGCTGCAACGCTTGCATCACTTGCAGGAGGTCATCAACAGCAGTATTGCCCGCATCAGTGAAAGCCGCCTGGGCACAGTGCAGCGTATCTTGGTGGAGGGTATATCTAAAAGAGATGTAAACGAACTAATGGGTCGAACCGAATGCAATCGGGTCGTCAACTTTGCTGGGGCTGCGGAATTGGTTGGACAACTTGTGGATGTCAACATCACTGAAACACGCAGTTATTCTTTGCGGGGAATCCTACTGCAGGTGCAAAATTAAATGCCGCAAAACACCGCTATCAACTATCGCACGATTAAGCTGTAGCGTGAGACGTCGTGGCTTTGCACGTACGTCTTATGTAAAAACAAAAAGCAAAACGCCCCATCGTTAGATGGGGCGTTTCCGGTTTAATAGCCTGACAATGTCCTACTTTCACACGGGAATCCGCACTATCATCGGCGCAAAGTCGTTTCACTGTCCTGTTCGGGATGGGAAGGAGT